>JACCDR012156018.1_pt1 | contig 53971 bp, 59 predicted proteins | sample 7446431 | NCBI WGS metagenome assembly JACCDR01 (sample SAMN15323443, study PRJNA562643) | freshwater metagenome | isolation source: river surface water | place: USA:Blue River Watershed | collected 2017-08-17 | reverse complement strand
AGATGAGCATTAGTGCTTGTTCAAATAATTTAATCTATCTTTTTTCTACCTATTCTCTACCCATCTCCGTTTTTTTATCTGAGGGTGACTACCCCCTAATAAAAATATTCATTGAGAAGGTCTTAGATGCCTCTTTAAAAGAGTTTAGAGAGTCAAAGGTTATAACGTACCAAGAGATGCTTTACTTGCCCTTAAAACTCAATTTAAAGCCTCCTGTAGAGAAAGTGGTATTTATTGATGAAGCTCAAGATTTATCCCCCCTACAATCTAATTTAATTAAGTTATATACCAATGAAGATACAAAAGTAGTTTTTGTAGGAGACCCTAGACAATCGATATATTTATTTACAGGTGCTGCTCCTGATTCAATAAATGATTTAGCTGAGGGATATAAAGCTAAAAAGTATCCTTTAAGTATTTGTTATAGGTGTCCTGAAGAACACATAAAATTAGCAAAAGAAATAAATCCTGTAATTGAAGGGACTAATAAAAATGGAAATTTAAAGTATATAGAAGAAATAGAAGAATTAATAGAGCTTATTAAAAAAGACACTGATATTTTAATTCTTAGTAGGAAAAACTCTAATTTATTAAAGTTTTGTTTAAGATTAGTATTTCATGAGAGAGTTAAAGCATTTATATTAGGGAAAGAAATAGTAAGTTATCTTTTAAAGTATATTAATGCGTTTAGAAAATCAGAAGAAATAACATTAAGTTCTATAAAAAATCGTATAGATAAAGATTTAGATAAATGTACTGAAGGAGAAGACCAATTTAATTTTTTAATAGATTTAAAAAAATGTTTTGAAGCTGTTTATGATGAATGGGAAACAGAATTAAATATTTTAAAAAATAAAAAACAAGCATATATTAAATTCTTTGAAGAAAGTATCTCAACCTTATGTGGGGATAAAGATACCTCAGATACTGTATGTTTAAGTTCTATTCATAAATCAAAAGGTTTAGAAAGAAAAAATGTAGCTATTTTAGATTATAATTTATTTCCCTATTATTTTAAAGGGTCTAGTCCTTTAGTTTTTCAACAGGAAGTTAATTTACAGTATGTAGCTCTTACACGTTCTAAGGAAAATTTATATTTAATAGAGAAATCTAAAAAATCTAAAGAGGTAGAAAAAACAAGAGATAAAGAAGTTAAAAAAGTTGTTTTAAAAGAGCAAATTGACTTAAAAAAATATAATGGTAAAAGAGTTACATTTACAGGTAAAATAGGTAAAATAGAATGGATAAAATCATATGAGGACTTTAATAAAGTAATGATAAATATTACTAATTTAAAATTAAATGATAGTCCTTTAAAAATTTCTTTTTGTAAGTTTAATAAAGGTAAATCTTGGCAATCATTTAAGACTGGGGATAATATTATTTTTGATGCCAAAGTAAATTATTCTTCTTGCCAAGTTAAATTAGAAAGACCTACTAAAATTCAAAAATATAATGATAAAAATGGATGCTAAAAAATTAAAAATATTATTTGATAAAAATTTAGAAATAGAGTATAGTAAAAAAATATATTTATCTAAAAAAGATTTAATTTATCAAGTAATTGATATTATTTCTAAATGTTCTGACTCTAGGATTCAAAGCTACTTTGAAAATTTTTTATATCCGATGAATTGGGTATTTCTTTATGATTTATCAGAGGGTGGAAAAGCTACGGCAGAAGAAATAGCTACAACATTATTGACTTACATTTTTAAAATAAAAAATTAATTTAAAGAGGAAATTATGACTATTATTAATCCAAAACAAGTTCTAACAATTCCAACAGATAAGTATATTGAATTATATAATTTAGATGTTTCTGCATACATCGATAAAAAACAAAATTTTGCTTATATAAGTTGGTCATGGGCATGGCATTTATTAAAAATTCATTTCCCACATTTTATAGTTACTCATCATGAATCTCCAGAAGGACTATCTTATTTCATAGATCCATATACTAACGAGGGTTATATTCGTCCTTATATTATTGACCTTTCTACAGATAAATATTCTGTATCTGTAGATTTTCCTATGCTGAACTTCAAAAATCAAGCTATTAAAATTTATGAAGAAAAATATAAAGATGGCGAACCGAATCTAACTCCTCTAACTAATCGTATGGAAATACAAAAAAATGTATTCCGAGCATATACAAAATGTATAGCTATGGTAACAGGAATAGGGTTAAAATTGTGGAATGGAGAAGATTTAGATAATTCTGAGAGAGAGTCTTATATTTCTAGGATTTTAAGTTTAGGAGAAGTCTATAAAAAAGATGTAGGTCTTGAACATCCAGAAATAAATAAAATATATACTATGACTAATCAAGATTTATTGAGATTTGGAAAAGAGTTAAAAGGTGAAATTTCTAAACTAGAAAAAGAAGAGCCTAAAGTTTTAGAAGTACAAAATTAAACAATCTTATTCTAAGTCTAAACCTTCTTCAAAATAAGATTGTTTAGACTGTTCTTCGTTACTATCTTCGTAATTTTCTATATTTTTTAAGACATCACATTGGAAACCATTTTGTTTTCCCAAATCCATTTCTAAATCTGAAATTCTAGCTTGTAAAACATCTTGTCTAATTTTTAAAAGAGTAATACGATGTTGTAATTTTTCTTTTAATTGAGCTATATTTTCTCTATTTTGGTAGATAGAATGTAAATTCTTATTATTATTAGACGATAATATAGCTTTTGTTTTTATTAAAACAGCTTCTGTATTTTTAATAAAAAAGTACCGAGCTAAAGGAATTAATATAATTTGTGTAGTAAGTAAAAATACTTCAAGAATAGTAAGAGACATTTATATTAATTATTAGTTACAAGTACTATTGTAAAGTAATATTTAGTTATAAAACAAATTATTAATAATTAAACCTTAAACCTTTTTCACCACCTGTTTTCCAGCCTTTACCATTTCGGGTGTCTAAATGAACGAAATTTAATCTCGAAGCACCTTTTCCTAATACTCCATACCAATTTTTAAGTAATATTTTTTCTAACTCAATAGTAGCCATTCCTTTACATTGAATGTCAACGGCTTTACCATATAGGTGCTGAGAATTAGATGCTCCTTTTACAGCTTTATTTACAGCAGGAGGGCGATTCCAACTGGTAACTATTAGAGGTTTATTAATAGCTTCTCTAGCTTTATCTAATTCTTTCGCAAGGTCTAAAATATTATTTTTTATAGTATCTGATGTAGGGATTCTATCTTTTGAATATTTAACTACTTCACCCACAGTAAAATATTTTGAAATTGGACATGAAAAATCATTCCAATTTATTTCTGAAGGCTGGATTATTTCTGTTTCTAATATCTGAATATCTGGATGTACATCAGATTCTATTTCTAAATCATCTATAGAATCTTCAATCCTAGCCATTAATATTTTAATTGTTAAATCACCAAGTATTCCAGGATGTGTTAGTTGTTCTTTTTTCTTAAATTGATTAAAGGCATATAAGAGGTCATTTAAAGATTCGCCTGTTTCATACTTTAAAATCTCTAATTGTTTTTTAAGTTCTAATTGGTCTTCTTCATTTAATTTAGAAATAGGAGAAGGTAGTTTAGAAGTGAATTGATTTGTCATAATATAAGTATCTTTTAAAACTAAATAATTATAAAATATAATGTCCAATCCTACTCTAGCTTTTTTTAAACGTAAATATGAAAAAAGATTTAAGTATTTACCTTCTACAGCATCTACTACTTATGTGACAGATAGGGGAGATAGAAGAAAAATAAAAGTACCTGAAGCAGATAGAATTTTACAAAATGCTAGAAAAAAATTAAAAACTATTAATAATTCTACAGCTTCTTTAACTACTAAAGAAAAAAGAGAATCTTATGGTCGTCTTAAAAAATATACAGGAGGAGAAACTCCTTCTGATAGAAAACAAAATGTTAGAGGTTTAAATAAAAAACAGAAGAAATTAAAGAGGGCTATAGTACTATCCTCTTCACAATCTTCTGATTTAACAACTAATCGCCCTAAATTAAAAGACCCTGAATATAAAAAAATAATTTCAACTAAAAATAAAACTACTGTTGATTCAATTCTTTCACAAACTACAGGGTCTATCCCCCCTCGTAAAAAGAGGGTTACACCTCAACTATTATTACCTCCTAAAGTAGCTAGTACTACGTCTAAAGGTGCTATAGTTACAATTTCTAAACCTACTATTAGAAAAGGAATATCTAAAATTTGGAAACGAGGAATATTAGGGGCTACTTTAGGAGGTGCTGTAGTTGCTGGGGGGTATGCTCTTAAGAAATTTAGAAAAACAAGAAAAGATAAAGGAATACCTAGAGGGAAATATAAAAAATGATTGTAGGTTTAATTGGTTTAAAAGGTTCGGGGAAAGACACTTTAGCAAATAGTGTTCAATATGATAGAGAGAATACTTATATTTTAAAATTTGCTAAGGGTATAAAGGATATATTAAAAAAATATTTTAATATAACAGAAGATTATTATGAAGACCCTTTTTTAAAAGAAATAAAATTCGGGAAATCTAATAAAACAATTAGAGATTTAATGATTTTTATTGGAGTAAATTTTAGAGTTTTTGATGAGGATATCTGGGTAAATAAACTAGATGAAGAAATTAAACACTTAAATTATGACAGTATTAATTATGATCATGAAAAAGAAGATATATACCTAATTACGGATGTTAGATTTCCAAATGAAATTCAGTATATAAAATCACAGGGGGGAATTATAATTGATATAGATAGAAAAAATTTATATTATAAAGAGAAAAAAATTGTAAAAATATTTGGTCATAATTTTATTTCTAAATTTTTAATATATTTTATAAATAAAAGTTTAACTAAAAAATCTGAGTGGTTATATTTTAAGAATAAAAAAGATAGTGATTTTTATATAGATAATACTAATTTAGATATAGGAATTAATAAACTTAGAAAAATACTTTCAAAAATTTAATTTAAATTGACAAAAGCCCTCTGATTTTTCAAGGGAATTTTTTATGATATAATTTTGAATCTCAAAAGGATAACCCTAGGTTATATTTGAATTTATTAAAAAAACGTCCTGAGTAAGACGTTAAAAGACTTATTTAACCAAAAGCGGAAAAAGAACCGCATTTTAATTATGACGAATTTACAGCGATATGACAATGATGGGATTGAATTGATTATTAATACTGAAACTGGTGAATCTTTTGCTAGTATTTCAGGTTACGCACGGATGAGTGGAAAAGACAGAAGAACCATAACTGAAAGGTTGGGGGAATTTCCTGTAATCAAGGCTGAAATACCTACTGCTGGAGGTGTTCAGGGTGTTCGTCTTATAACAGAAGATTTAATTACTACTTGGCTTCCAAAAGACAATCCTGAGATAGCTCAAAAAATGTTAAAAGCAGGTGTTCGTGTTTTTCTACATCAATTAGCTGGTTTTAAAGTTTCTTCTACGGCAGTTCAATCTGACTTATCTGCTCAATTAGCTCTTTTTGCTAAACAAATCTCTGAACAATTACGCTCGGAGTTAGCTCCTTTAAAAGAACAATTAGCTGAATTAACTTTATTAAGTCAAGCTGTTAGTCAATCAGGGGGGCTTCAAAAACAAGTTAATGCTCAATTGCATAACGATTTTTCAGAGTATAGTAATTTAACATTTAACGATGTAGTTAAATTATTCAGACCCTATTTTTCTACCAATTCTAAAATCCTAAATCGTGCTAGACATTCTGTGGGTAAAGTATTTTCTACAGAACAAGAAAGAGAATTAGGTAAAATTTCTGGAAAACTTGTATTTTCAGGATGGGAAATTCAAACAGCTTTAAATTGTTTGGATAGAGCGGCTACTGAGGTTTCTATTGAAGATAAAGGCAGTATTTTGCCTTTGATGGATTTGTTAGATTCAATAGAAAATGGAGAATCAAGAGAATTTCCTTTTTAGACAAATTAAAATAGAATTAGATTTTCTTTAGCAAGATACAAATAAAGAGGAAGCTATATTTTTTCTTCCTCTTTTTCTAACCAATTAGTTGAGTATAAAAATAATGGTATTACCCTTCTATAGAAATTATATTTTAGAATTATGTGATGAAGACACTACTGTACTAAATCCTCAAATAATTTTACATTCAGACACTGTGAGATTTAGAAACTTTTTAAAAGAACTAAAAAACTCTACTTTAATAGGTATAGATTGTGAAACAACTGCTTTTAAATTTAAATTAGACCAAAGTTTTACACTAATTGCAAATGGTGCTTTAGATCCTTTCCAAGCAGACTTAAGACTTTTACAAGTTGGATTAGCTAGTAAAGAAGTTTTAATTATAGACTTTGGAGGAGTGCATAAAACAATTCCTACTAAAGAGGAATCTTTACTTTTAAGAGAATTTTTTACGATTTTAAAAGAAAGATTTGCAAATCCAGAGGCTCACATTTTAGGTCATAATTTAAAGTTTGATTTAACAGTTTTAAATACAAAATTAGGAGGTAATTTATTTCTAACTAAATTAAGAGACACAATGTTAATGTCTCAAATTTATTGGAGTGGAGTAGGTGTTAAAAAGGTTGGTAAATCAGAAGATAGAAGTCAAAGAGGTGCTAAAGGATTTCATTCATTAGGAAAACTAGCAGAAAGATTAGATATTGAGATTGATAAACATGAACAATTATCAGACTGGTCATTGCCTCTATTGTCAAATTCTCAATTAAATTATGCAGCTAAGGATGTTCTAGTTCTCTTCCCTATTTATCAAAAATTATATGAAGCGATAATTTATGAAGGTTTAGGGTATTCTGTTTTAGCAGAGTTAGAAGCATTAGCTGCTTTTGTTTCTATGGAATTTAATGGTTATCCAGTATGTAAAGAAACACTGTTAGATTATTTAGAAAAATATGAAGTTGTATCAGCAGAGTGTGTAGCTATTTGGGAAAGTTATGCTGGTGATTTAAGTATTCAAAAAACAGATAAAGATATAGTTCCATTTTTTAGTAAAACTTTAGGGATTGAAATTAATAAATGTGCGAAGGAAGATTTAGCCCCTCTAAATCACCCATGTGCAAATGCTTTATTAGAATATAGGTCTTTAAAAAAGAGTATTGATTATCTTAAATCAGTCCTTAAGAAAATAGAAACTTCTGAACAAGCTAATTTAGGCACTAGAATCAGAACTCGTTTTACTCAAATAGCTACTAATTGGCGTTCTTCCTGTACGGGAAATGTAACTGGAACATCATTTACTACGGGTAAGAAACAAAGAACAGAGTTACCTTTAGGAATTAATTTACAACAAATCCCTAATTTATCTTCTCCCCAGAAAGCTAAAGGACTACCTAATATACGGAATGTTTTTAAAGCTCCTGAAGGATATAAGATTATTATTGCTGATTTAAGTCAGGCACATAGTAGAATAGCGGCTCAAATCTTTAGAGATTCAACTCAATTAGCTATTTATAATGAGGGTAAAGATGGACATTTATTAATGGCTTCTAAATTATTAGAAATGGAGGGTATTAAAATGTCTTTTGAAGAGGTAACAAATATTTATAAAGAAGCTAAAAGAAAAGAATCTAAAGATTTAACAGATTTAGAAAATAAAATTTTATATAAACGTCAAGAGGGTAAAACTGGTTTTTATTCTTTTTTAAATCAAGCAGGTGCAGCTACTATGCAGATGTCTTTTAAACAAAATGGGATGTCAGTAACCCTTGAGTACGCTGATAACCTAAAAATGGCTTTAAGAGATGTGTATGAGGGTTTATATAAAGGAATTACTCAGTATCTTAGAAAAGTAAATACACCCCCTGAACAAGGTGGTATTGAGTATAATTTTAGTCGTTTTACAGATATTACAGGAACTCCCATAGAGGGGGATTATGGTGTGATTTATGGTGCAGAGTGTCTTTTATATAAAGGAAATAGAAGTCGTAATTACTGTATGAAGTATAAGGGTAAATATGAATATGTAGATAAAAAAACAGGGATTAAGAAAACAGAGACAACATATCAAGTAGCGTTTACAGATGCGATAAGTTTTATGTGGTTATCAACTGAGGCAACGATTATTAAAAAAGCACTTGGTGATTTATATATAGAATTTAATAAAGAAGAAAATAAAAAATGGGGGGCTAGATTAATTAATTTCGTACATGACCAAATTGATGTAGAAGTAAAAGAGGAATATGCTCCAGAAGTAGCTACTTTAGTAGGGTCTGTAATTAAGAAAAATATGGAAGTATTTATTGATGCAATTCCTGTAGAAGAAGCAGATATTGATTATTTAAAATGGATTGGGCAATCTATGGGAGATTTACATTAAAATATTGTAAGGGGAGTCAGAAACTTTAAATAGTAGTTTTAGGTCTCCCTTTTTGGTATTTATTTTCTTCCTATTTGTTTTAAACTTTTATTATTTTAGGGAGAAATTATGCGTAAAATTGGAGAACTGGAAACAGAAACTGTAAGATTTAGTGGTTTTGTGGAAACATGGAATCAAAAGAAAAAGGGTAATTTTATATTATTTTCTAAAGTTTCTATTTTCAAATATAAAGATACTAAAGAATATAAAGAAGATCATCTATGGATTAGAGCAAGTGATGATTTAATAGCTTATTTGAGAGTACATGGCAGACTCTCGAAAATGGATGGTTTAGCAAAAGTAGTTAAATATACTCGTAAAGATGGTTCTACAGATTTTACATTAGAGTCTGTAGAACATAGGTCTATTGATGAGTACTATAAAAGACATTTTAAAATAGAAGAAACATATAAGAGGTCAAAAAGTGCTTATAAGAAAATAGCGTGTATTGAAGTGTTTTGTATTTTATATAAAGGAGCTTTGGATGATTTTGAAAAAGAAATTTTATTATTTCCTTCTATAATTTCCCCTAAAGAATTAGTAGATCAGATAACTAACTGTTTAAATAAATATTTGAATGATTATAAATTATATTTTCCTAAGTATTTAGAAAAAGGTCATCCAAAAGCTATAAAATATCGTAAGGAAATAATTATGAATCTAAAGGATTCTCCAACAACAAAAAGTAGAGGTTTTAAAAATGAACTTTAAAAAATATATTAAATTTACTCGTAAAACTGCAATTTATCCTAAAGATAATCCAACTGTTGCTTTGAGATATGTTATTCTTGGATTAGTCTCTGAAGCAGGTGAAATTGCTGGAGTTTTTAAAAAATGTATTCGAGATAATAATTCTAAAGTCACTCCTGAAGTTTTAGAGAAATTTAAGAAAGAATTAGGAGATGTCATGTGGTATGTTGCTCGGTTAAGTGATGAATTAGGAATTGACTTAGAGGAAGTTTTAAAGTTAAATGAATCTAAATTAAGGTCCAGACAAGAGCGTAATAAATTAGGGGGAAGTGGTGATGACAGATAAAGTATATAAAGTTAGAAATTTAGAAGAGAAAATATTAAATCTTTCTCAAGAAATTAGAAGAATAAACCGTTTAATTAATTTAATGGAAGATATAGTACTGGATTGTTTTCAAGAGTATCCACCTTTAATTATTGAGTCAGGTAAAAAACATACTCAATTTATGGATTAAAAATAATTAAACCCTTATTTTTCTTCCAAAAATACTTAAATATCTATTTCAAAGGGATGGTTAGCGACTTATAACTCGAATATTCAATATTAATATTTCTCAGCTTGTCCAGCTAACAAGGATGTTCTGTACTAATTAGTTTAGCACATTAACAAAAAATTGGAAGTTTTTTCTTCCATATTTAAAGGTAAGTGAACTTTTATTTAATGATTATTAATTAACAAATTACTATTGAGGTTAAAAAATGCACAAAGTAGGAAGTATTTTCTATATTTTAAATTATCAAGAACATTATGTACATAATAGACTGTACATATATACAGATCTTCAAATTAACAAAACAACACTTATAGGTTTAACACCTAAAAGACGACAATATAAATATGATCCCCCATTGCCAAAAACAACAAAGTTTTTAAAGTTTTCTAGTATAGATGAATTAAAAGAACGTTTAAAAAGAATGGAAGAGAGTATTTATACATTTATGAAAAGAGAAACAACAGTATTTTTTACAGGTTACTATATGCAATTTTTAGGTATTCAAAATAGTGTAGAAGTAAATAATACAATTGTAGAATTTTTGAAAGAGCATTTCTTAAAAGGTAAAATGCCTTTAGATATTTTAGATCAATTTATTAAAGAGGAATTAAAAAATGAGTAAAGGGTATTTATGGTCACTAAGTATTACATTAATTATTTTATTAATTATGGTTAAAAATAATGACCCAAATTTAACAATTACATCTTTTATGCTTCCTCTGTTAAATTTTATAGCTGTTAAAGTAGATTCTAAAAATTAAAAAAATTAGACATTTAACAATTAATATGGGATATTAATCCATATTAATATTATGAATTTAACAGAATTAGTAGAAATATTAAACAATTTTATTGAAAAAGGAGAATTATTTTAAATTATGAATTATCCAATTAATGACCCTTATTTTCGTGTCGAAGTCCTATCAAAGACTGAAAGACCTAACTTACTATCTTACTTGGCTATGCACCAATGTTATTCAGAGAACGTCATTCTTGACGAAGTATCAAAACTATCTCAACTATCCGAAAAAGAATTAGGAGATCGTGTCGTTAAAAATTGTCTTAAGTTCGGGCATTGGTCTGTGTGTTATGACAAAGAGACTGAAGTTTTAACTAATGAGGGTTTCAAACTATGGGAAGAAATAACACAAGACACGATGCTTTATGCGGTTGACCCTAAAACAGGAGTGGGACAATATGAAAAGCCTTTAGGATTAGTAAAACAACACTATAAAGGAGAAATGTTTTTTATAGACCATAACAGGGTTAATTTATTAGTGACTCCAGATCATAAAATGTTTGTCAAAACAAGAATCAATAAAAAGGGAGTTTATAGTGACCTTTATCCTATCCGAGCTTTTGATTTATATGGAAGACAATTCAAAATGAGTGTTAAAAATTATTTGAGTGCTAACAGCCGTACTCCTATTAATTTTACTAATGAAGAATTGTCTATCATCGGTTTTTGGTTAGGAGATGGTGTTGTTTGTAAAAACAAAAAGAAAAAACATATATCTTTTCATCTCAAAGTAAAAAGAAAAATAGATTTTTTAGCCCAACTAAATTGTTATTGGCATCGCAAAGATTATTGGCAGTATGATAATAATCTGTTATGTGATTTTTTGCATACTTATTGCCTTGATGCCACAGGAAATAAGATGTTACCTGATTGTCTTTTAAATATCCCTTATGAGCAGTTTTTATATTTATCTGACGGGTTAGCACAATCTGACGGTGGACATCGTAAATCCAGATTACAATACGACTATTCAACAAGTCATAAGCCTTTAGCAGATAAGCTATATGTACTATATACTTTAAACGGATTAGCTGTAAAAATAGAAACCAGACATCATTCTAAAAAGAATGATAATTGGCGAGATAATTATAGGCTCGTAATTCATCCTAATACTGATTTTAGAATTGAGAAATATCATCAGTCTAAAGTAACTTACGAAGGTAATGTGTATTGTGCCAAAGTATCTACTGGTGCTTTAGTTGTCAGAAGACAAGGATTAAGTATTATATCTGGAAATTGTGAACATCCACATATTACGTTCTGTGTTAGTGGATTTCCACATAATGTAATGGCTCAAGCTACCCGTCATCGGTTGCTTTCTTTTAGTGTCCAGAGTCAAAGATATACTGGACAAAGAATACAGAAATTAGCTTTAAAGTATGAGGATACTGCTCTAGGACCAGATGAAGACTGGTTAGAAAAAGCGGAAGCTCTATTTTATTTAAGACCAGTAGGAGAATATTTAGACAGGGAAGGGAGAAAATATCTCTACAGTCAAGAGGATAGATATGGGGATTCTTGTTATCTAAGTCAATTTGTTTTAGATTATAGAGATAGGTTAGATCAAGGATATGCCCCAGAACACGCTAGAGACTTCTTACCACAAAATATAAGACAAGATTTTGTGGTAACTTTTAATGCTCGTTCATTACTTCATTTCTGTGATTTAAGGTTGCCAAAAGATGCACAACTGGAAATCAGAACAATGGCTCAAATGCTATTTGAGAAATTCAAAGAATGGATGCCTGAAGTTGCTCAGTGGTATGAGAAAAATCGTTACGAAAAATCAAAATTAGCACCTTAATATTAATAAAGAAATAAAATTATGAGTCAACCTTTTACAGGTATTATTTTAGGAGTTACATACTCAGAATTTAAAGAAGCCAACATTGATTACGCAAAAATAAGGGATACGTTTTTTGGCTGGAAAGAGGATAGAAAAAAAATATATGAAGAAGTAAAATTACAAGGTATCCTAACAAGTGGAAATGAAAGTGATTTTTTAGGTTTTGCAATTGTTTATGCAGGAGACTACTGTATTAGAGATAAAGAAAAAGTAGAAATTGTAGATTCTCTCAATGAATATAGTGGATTAGATACCGTAGAGATGACTAAAGCTGTTGAAACAGATTTCGCTAAAATTTATTCAAGAGCTTTATCTGATTGGAGTATTTTGAATAAATGGATTGAAGAAAAAGGAGGGAATCCCCTGAAACCTTCTATTATGTTTGTCGAAGACTTTGACTAAGACAAATTGAAATTGAAACTCCGCTCTAATATCACAACATCCTCGCATGACGCCCACGTACTTTAATCGTGGGAGTGTCAAAGAGGGGATATAGTTTTAAAGCGTACAAAGGGTCATTAACAAAATATTTTAGTAAAAAAATTAAATAAAGATGAAAACGATTGAAAATATTCTAAATCAATACAACTTAGATACTCTTAAGAATGTTAATTTAAGGGGGGCTGATTTAAGTGATGCTGATTTAAGGGATGCTGACTTAAGTGAAGCAAATTTAAGTGGTGCTAATTTAAGCGGTGCTAATTTAACTAATGCTGATTTAGAAAATGCTGATTTAACTAATGCTAATTTAACTAATGTTAATTTAAAGGGGGCTATTTTAACTAATACTATATTAGTTAATTCATTGATTTATGCTAATTAGAGTTTTTAAAATCTCAACAACAACTAAAAGAAAATGGCTGATTTAAATGATTTAAATGATTCAAGACTTGAAACTTACACCTTGTATTAAAATTGTAAAAATATGAACAACCAAAAATTTAATTTGAAACTAGATGCTTTGTTTCAAAAGTATCGAAAAGAACTAGAGACAGATTCTGAAGGATGTCTAACAAATCCAGCAGAAAAAGCGAATATATTCACCGATGAAAAGTATAACCAATATGTTTATGAAATAATAGAGTTATTCGCTGAGGATTATTATGAGTATTTATTAGATAAATACAAGGAATCAATATGAAACTAACAGAAACAATAAGTTCTTAAAAATCATGAGTAAATTATTATTAATGAATACTACAATTACCTTACTTAATTTTTTTATAGTGGGGTTTTCTGTTAACGATAGTTTTATGGCGGTGACCTGTCTATTACCCTTATTGTTTTTTATAGCTGTTAAAATCGATAAAATCGTTTAACATATTAAACTACGAATAACTGACTTGATACTAATCAAATGTCTAAATATTAAATTAACAATATGCAAAAAGTGTTATTGACTATTGAATGGTTTTGGATAAATTTTTCGAGTGGATTTTATACATTCCAAAATGCTTTGCGTTTTTGGAAATCTTTAATGTTTCACAATCATCATGACAAAGAAGCTACTGATATTATCCTTTGGTTGTTTTGGGCTAGACTATCGGGGAGGTAATTGAGTTTATTTCTTCCGTGCCGTTAATGGAGGGTTGGCAACCTCGACTACCTAAGCTCCATTTAAGATTACCTACATATACAAGAAAAAACAAATGTCTAATCTAAGTATATTCGATTTTCAATCAAACAACATTCGTTTTGAAACGAGAAATGGTCGTATCTGGGTTTGTTTAACCGACATGGCAAAAGCAAGTGGGAAAAAAGTAAATAACTGGAATCAGTTAGATTCTACTAAAGCCTACATCGCTTATGTAGAAAGCGTTGCTACTTTCCCAGTAACGGAAACTATTCAAGGGGGAGACCCAAAAGCTCAAGGTACTTGGGCAATTGAAGAAGTGGCAATCAAGTTCGCTGCATGGTGTTCAGTTGAGTTTGAATACTGGGTTAATCAGCAGATAAAAACTTTATTAAAAAAAGGTTTTGTTTCTTTAAAACCTAAAACAGCACTTGAGTTAGCTAAAGAACAAGTAGTACTATTGGAGATGCTTGAATTAAAGGGTCAATTATTAATTGATCAAGAAAAAGTAATTACCAAACAGGCAGTTCAAAATTTTAAATTAGAAGAAGCTAAATCTAAGATTGAAAAAGAAAAAAATCTTCTTGAAGAAAAAGTAGAGAAAGAAGCACCTCTTGTTGAATTAGCTAAAAAAATCCAATTCACTGAAGGATGTGTAGATTTTAATACCTATGCAAAAATTATTGGAACGGGAAGAGTTCGTCTTTTCAAAAAAATGAGAGAGGCAAATGTTGTTCTTCAAAACAGTAATATGCCCTATCAAAAATATATTGAAGCAGGGTATTTTGAAGCTTCTGAAAAAATTGTACAAGGAGAACGTCCCGATGGGAGTTGTTATGACCATATTTATCCTTTTGCTTTAATTACAGGTAAAGGACAAATATGGTTATACCAAAAATTAAAAGCTCTGGATGATGAGAGCGTAGAAGATAAATTGATAACAGATTATTAACAAATCTTAAAAGGTAGGAATTATTTTTCTACCTTTTTCTTTTTCAATCAAAGATACGAGTACAATTAAGAAAACTTGGGTAAAAAAAATGGAAAACAACATAGTCCAAAATAATATATTTCAATTTCCTTTAGTTTCTAACTTTGGAATTGTTACTGAATTAGACGCTGATAAAGGATGGCTTCGTTCTACAAACTCTATTTGGTCAAGAAATTTAGAAGCCCAAAATTTAGCAGTAGTTCCTAATAAACTAAATTCTAGTAGAGGGTGTATTCAAGTAATTAAAAATGATAGAAAAAATAAATCCCTACAAACGTTACTCTTAACACTATCAAATACAGGACTAAATAATACTTTAGTTATTCAGGTGTTTGGAATAAATGGAGTATTTAGATGTAGTAATTGGGATTTAAAATTACCTGTAAGTACTGTCCCTAATACTGAACTAGATATTACAACTTTATTTAATTCGGGAAATTTAATCTCTGGGAATTTTTCTAATAAAGATATAATTCAAAACATAGATTTTTTAGATGGTTTTGAATATATTGTAATTAGAATTTATGCTAGTAGTATTTTAGATGGAGAACTTATTGAGATAGATGAAGTTTCTATTAAACCAGCAAATAAATTTATAGGTTTAATTGGTACTAATTTAAATGGAATAGCGTACTGGTCTCCAGAAAAACCTTTTATTGATTTAAGTAAATTTGCTTCTTCATGGCTACCTCAAAGACAAGGTATCTGGGATACTGGGGAATCTATAACCTCAATCTTAGACACAGAAGGATACCCCACTACTTTGTCCCTAGGAACTGCCGCCCAGCAATTCACCTTCTTAAGTATCTTATTAAGTAGGGCTAATAATACACCTTATTTAGAAGGGAATTATGTTGTTCTATATGATGGGGAAGGGATGATTAATTATTCTTTTGATGCTCAAATAAAGAGCCGTTCCTTAGGTAGAGATGTCATAAAAGTAACTCCTAGCGATTCAGGTATTTTAGTAAGTATTGTTGTTACTGACCCTAATCAATCTGGAAATTATATTAAAAACATTAGAGTAGTCCCTGCTTCTTCTGAGAATGATTATTCAACATTAATTTTTAATTCTGATTTTAAAAGACATATTAATAATTTCAGCATTCTGAGATTTATGGATTGGATGGGTACTAATGGGTCAAATCAAAAAGAATGGGTAAATAGACCTCAAATCAATGATTATACCTATAGCAGAAAAGGCGTTCCCTTAGAAGTTATGGTAGCTCTAGCAAATGCTCAAAAATCTTCTCCTTGGTTTACTATTCCTCATTTAGCTACTGATGAATATATTACTAATTTTGCCACCTACGTTAAAGAAAATCTTGACCCTGAATTAAGTATCTATGTTGAATATACCAATGAAGCATGGAACTGGCAATTTAAACAAACTGGCTGGATTGATCAACAAGCTAAAGCAGAAGGCATGGGAAGTAACTTTGATTGGTATAGCCGCCGCACCACTCAAATTACTCAAGCATGGGATTCCGTATTCGGAGAAGATAAAGATAGAGTAATAGGTGTAATGGGTGGTCAAGCAGGAAACACAGCTACAATTACACGTGCTTTAGATTATAAATGGACTACAACCCCTCTTTCTCATAATCAATATGGTATAGATGCAATAGCTATAGCCCCTTACTTTGGACATTATCTAGGGGATGATGTCAATGAAAGTAAGATTCTATTATGGATAGAAGAACCTGATGGGGGATTAAATAAGTTATTTGAAGAACTTACTATGGGTCAATTATTATCAAATAGTCCTGCTGGTGGTGCTTTAAAATTAGCTTATGATCGTATTGGTAGATATATCACAATTGCTAAAGCTGAAAACCTAAAATTAATAGCTTATGAAGGAGGACAACATTTAGTAGATAAATCTAAAAATCCTAAAATTGAAAATTTATTCGCTAAAGCTAATAGAGACCCTAGAATGGGAGAAATTTATAGTGACTACTTATCTAAATGGTTAGAACTGGGAGGTGCAGAATTTGTTTTATTTAGTGATGTTTCTTCCTATACTAAATTTGGATATTGGGGATTAAGTGAACAATTAAATCAATTATCACCTAAGTACTCTACAGTACTACAATTACTTTCTAACAATTAATAAAAATTAAAACATATTCAAAAAATTGGACTTTTCTATGTATATCAAGTGTAAAACATATAGAAAAATCCAATTCTCTATACACGTAATTATTTTGTAATCTACTTAAAGGGAAAACTAAAGATGAGACTATATGAATTAGCTGTGAAATTAAGAGGTTTAGATGATACTCTTTCTAATTTAGAAGATGTAAATATTCCAGAAGAAATTTCTAAAGAATATTTAGAATTATTAGAGGAGGCTACAAAAACAGAAGAAGAATTTAAAGATAAAGTAGATTCTATTTTAGGATTAATTCATTCAAGAAAAAAATGGGCAGAAATAAGAAAGGAAGAAGCAAAGAGATTAAGTGTTCTATCTAAAAAAGATGAAAACAGTGTAGCTTTTCTTTCTAAATATTTAAAGCAACATTTAGAAAGTTTAAATAAAACTAAATTGCGGACTAAACATTTTAATGTATCAATTGGGAAAGCATCTACAGCACCTTTAGATTTAAAGGTAGAAAATGTAAATAGTTATCCTGAAAAATATAAAAAAGTAACTATAGAAATTAATAAAAAATTACTTAAAGAAGATGTAATTAAAGGAGACCCTGAAGCTTTAAAATTTGCATCATTAGGAGAGAAAACTACTTATTTATCAATACTTTAATACTTGACAGGATATACTAAGATTATTAAATAACTGTATATCCTGTGAAAATCTTAAGTATAGACGTAGGGCTTAATAATTTAGGACTGGCAATAGTAGAAAATAATAAAGTAAAAAGTACTTTATTAATGACGGAAAAAAGTAAAGACTCGGTAGAAAAAAGAATATTTAGTATTAATACTAAATTAGACTCTTTTATTTCTACCGAATTTTCTACTACCTTAGATAAGGTTTTAGTTTTTGAGAATCCTTATTTTTCTTTTAATTCTGATACAGGTAAAATCCTAGATTATGTCGTAGGAAATATTCTCTATTTAGGATATAAATATGATTTTAAAATAGAGAGTTATACAGCTACAGAAATTAAAAAAACTATTCAGATAGAAAAACCAGAGTCTAAAATAGTAAAGGAAGAAAAACCTATAAAGTGTAAGATAACTAAAAGAGAAAAAAATAAACTCTTAGTTAAAGAAGCTCTACAAAGAAAAATAGAGTACTCATTATTAGATTCTATTTCTGACCATGAAGTGGATGCTATAGCTGTAGGATATTGTTACCTAATTAAAAATAATCTAATTAAATTTTAAAACTATGCTAGTTACAAAAAGAGATGGTTCACAAGAAGAATATTGTGTAAATAAAATTAAAAAATGTATTTCGTGGGCTACTAATGGATTAAATGTAAATCCTTTAGAACTAGAATCTAAATTAAGTATTCAATTGAAAGATACTATTTCTACCTTTCTAATTCATGAGAATAGTATTCAAGAAGCTCTTAAATTATGTACTTTAGAAAGTCCTGACTGGAGATATGTAGCTGGTAGATTATTACTTATGGCTTATCTGAAGAAAGTATCTTTAGGAAGAGAAGTTTATACGAAGGGTAGTTTTTTAAAATCTATTAAAGATAAAGTAAATAATTGTATTTATTCTTCTCAAATTTTAGAAACTTACACAGATAAAGATATTAATTATTATGAGAGTTTTATAATTCCAGATAGAGATTTTGATTATGATTATGCTGGTGTTTTTGCCTTACTAAATAAATATTTAGTAGCAGATGAACTTCCGCAAGAAATGTATTTAGTTGTAGCTATGTATTTAGCTTCTAATGAATCTAATTTGGGTAGGAGAGATGAATTAGTAGAAAATATTTATAATGCTTTATCCCTTAGAAAACTATCTCTAGCAACTCCTTTATTATCTAATTTAAGAAAACCAAATGGTAATTTAAGTAGTTGTTTTGTTTTAGGTATAGAAGATAATATAGAATCTATTTTTGATGCTGTAAAAGATATTTCTCTAATTTCTAAAAATGGCGGAGGAGTTGGATGTCTGCTTTCTCGAATTAGAGCATCTGGTAGTTCTGTAAAAGGAAATGCTAATGCTTCAGGGGGTATAGTTCCTTTCGCTAAAATTATAAATGATACTGGATTAGCTATTAATCAATTAGGGAAAAGAGCCGCCGCAATCACAATTGGGTTAGATGTCTGGCATTTAGATATTTTAGACTTTCTACATTTACAAACAGAAGATGGTGATCAAAGAAGAAAAGCCTTTGATATTTTTCCACAAGTAATTGTTCCTGATTTATTTATGGAGGCTGTGCAAACTAATGATGATTGGTTAATTTTTGACCCATTTGAAGTAAGAGAAAAAACAGGTTATGATTTTCCTAAATTATGGGGAGTTAAATTTGAAGTAGCTTATAAACATCTAAAAGAGATTATTAAAATAGAGGATAATATTAAAAATTTTAAAATTTTAAAAGCAAAAAATATTTGGCTTAGAATTTTAAAAACTCAGGTAGAAACAGGACTTCCTTATATTTTCTTTAAAGATACAACTAATAAATATAACCCTAATAAAGATAGTGGCTTTATAGGACAAACAAATTTATGTGTTTCTGGAGAAACAAAAATCTTAACGGATAAAGGACACGTGCAAATTTCTGATTTAGTAAATCAAGAAGTTAATATTTGGAACGGTTCGGAATGGTCCAATGTAACTATTAAACAAACAGGAACTGACAAACCTTTATTAAAAATTCATTTTTCTAACGGAGAAAGCCTAGAGTGTACTTATTATCATAATTTCTGGGTACAGAAGAAATATAATTCTAAACCTGAAAAAGTAGAAGCTCAAGATTTAAAAGTGGGAGATAAATTAATTAAATATAATTTACCCGTTGTTTCTAACGAAAGTGATATTGAGTTTCCATATGCTTATACATCTGGTGTTTTTTCAGGAGATGGATCTGTTAATAAAAATGGAAGTTCTGCAGTTTACTTATATGGTATTAAAAAAGAATTAGTACCTTATTTAGATATTAGAAATAAAAGACAAGGAAGTAAATACTATAGTAGAGAATTAGATTCTATTGCTACTTATGACGATGTAAAACAGGATAGAATACGTTGCGATTTACCTTTAGATATTCCTGCTAAATTTACTGTTCCTTTAAAAGGTTATACAATAGAATCCCGTTTAAATTGGTTAGCTGGTTTATTAGACACAGATGGGTGTGTACAGTCTAATGGTTCAAACCAATCTATTGTTATTTCTTCTATTCATAAAAAGTTTCTGTTAGATATTCGTCTAATGCTTCAAACATTAGGAGTGGATTCTAAAGTTATTTCTCAGAGGGCAGAAGGGATGAATTTACTGCCTGATGGTAAAGGAGGTTCTAAAGAGTATTTAACAAAAGAATTGAATCGTTTATTAATTTCTTCTAATGGACTTTATCAGTTAATTCTTTTAGGTTTTAAAACTAACAGATTAAAATGGGAAGAAAGAAAACCTCAAAGAGAAGCACATCACTTTATTAAAGTTACGCAGGTTGAGCATACTTACAGAGTAGATGATACTTATTGTTGTAATGAGCCTAAAAAACATTTAATAATGTGTAATGGGATTCTAGTAGGTAATTGTACGGAAAGCTCCTCAAATTTTGAGCCTGATAAATACACGCATTGTTGTAATTTAGTATCTATTAATTTAGCTAATATGCTAGACTCTGCTGAAGAAAAACATATAGCGACTTTAGCTGTAATTATTTTAGAAGCAGCTATTGATTTAACAGAACCTCCTATTCCAGAGGCTAAAGCACATAACGAATATTATCGTACAATTGGTGTTGGTTTTATGGGTCTAGCAGATTGGTTAGTTAAAAATAATGCTAATTATTATATAGGGAAAACTATTACTAAAAAATTATTTGAAAGATATAGTTTTTACTGTATTGAAGCTAGTGTAGAATTAGCTAAAAAGTATGGTAGTTTTGGAGCTTTTGAAAAATCAGAATGGGCAAAAGGAAACTTATTAGGCAGACCTCTTGTTTGGTTCTTAGAAAATACAGAAGACCCAGAGAAATGGCTGGAATTAAGTAATAAAGTAAAAGAACATGGAATTAGACATTCACAATTAATGGCTGTTGCTCCTAACACTTCTACCTCTCTCTTACAAGGTTGTACAGCTAGTATCTTACCCCCTTATAATTTATTCTTCTATGATTCTAATGCTAAAGGAAAGTATCCTATAGTACCCCCATATTACAATGAAGAATCAAAATGGTATTATACTGAAAATGTAAAAATGGATCAAAAGGTATTAGTAGATTTTATTGCAGAGGCAATTGTGCCTTATATAGACTCTGCTGTTTCTATGGAATTAAATTTCAATCAAAATTTAAAAGGATTAGTAAAGCCTAAATTTATATCAGATACTATTTTCTTAGCATGGAAAAAAGAATGTAAAACAGTATATTATGTACGTTCTATTCCTAAGAAAAATAGTGATGATTGTGTCAGTTGTTCGGGTTAATTAAATTAAAAAATGGAGAAATAAAAATGAACGGATTATTACAGGTTTTACAAATAGTCAGTATTTTTTTAGCACTTTCTTTTCTTTATGGAGTAATTAGAGGTATAGTTAGAGTATCTAGTGACCCTAAAGAATATCTTACAGAATCACAAATAAAAGGACTTGAAATTTTAAAACGTAGGGCTGAAAGAAATAAAAATAATAAATAGTTAAGGAAGAAAAATAAAGGGAATAATATATTTTTCTTCCCTTTATCTTAAATGTGAGTGAAAGACCCCCGTTGAATTTCTCCCGAAAAATACCCACTGAAATCAACGGGGGATGTAAACGAATCAATAAACAAATCGAGCGACAGCGAGTCCTTAAATTTCAGACGACTTGACACAAATAAACTATTTTTGTGCTAAGATAACAGCATAACAAACTCTTAAGCAAATGATAGTTCTCGAATACAAGTTAAACGGCAACCAATATCAATATCAAGCCATTGATGACGCTATTCGCACGGCTCAATTCATTAGAAATAAAGCCTTGCGGTTGTGGATGGATGGTGAAAAAGTTAATAAATATGACTTAAACAAGTATTGTGCTGTATTAGCTAAAGAATATCCATTTGCGTTGGAGTTAAATTCCACCGCTAGACAAGCATCGGCTGAACGGGCTTGGAGTAGTATCTCTCGTTTTTTTGACAACTGCAAAAAAGGTGTTAAAGGCAAGAAAGGCTATCCCAAATTTAAGAAAAACTCTCGTTCAGTGGAATATAAAGCTAGTGGTTGGAAATTAGATGAAAAGACAAAAAAGCATATCACATTTACAGATAAAAAGGGAATTGGCAGACTTAAATTGGTAGGTAGTAGAGATATATACTTCTACAATTCTAATGATATTAAGCGAGTGCGTTTAGTCAAAAGAGCAGACGGTTACTATTGCCAATTTTCCGTTAAAGTAGATGTGCGGATTGAGACTCAACCAACAAATAAAATAGTTGGCTTAGATGTTGGCTTAAAAGAATTTTTAACAGATAGTGAAGGAAGGACAGTAGAAAATCCTCGCTTCTTGAGAAAAGCTGAAAAAGCCATTAATCGTGCTAATCGCAAAAAGTCAAAGAAATTTGTCAAAGGTAAAAAACCTCAATCAAATAACTATCACAAAGCAAGAATTCGATATGCCCGTAAACATTTAAGGATAAGTAGGCAACGTCAAGAGTTTGCTAAGAGTGTAGCATACTGCGTAATCCAATCTAACGATTTGGTCGCCTATGAAGATTTAAACGTCAAAGGCATGATAAAAAATCGGAAACTAGCTAAATCAATCAGCGATGCAGGATGGACTATTTTTAGACAATGGCTAGAATATTTTGGGCATAAATACGGCAAGATAACTGTAGCAGTGCCACCTCACAATACTAGCCAAGATTGTTCTAACTGTGGTAAAAAAGTACGAAAATCTCTGTCAACAAGAACTCATGTTTGTCCTCACTGTGGACATATTCAAGATAGAGATTGGAATGCAGCAATAAACATCCTCGTAAAAGCATTGCGTACTGTGGGACACACAGGAACATACGCTTTGGGAGATTTGCCCTCTTGGGCGATTGCCTACGGGCTGTCGTCTAACGGCGAGTCGGTGAACAAAGAATCCCCCACTATAGAGACGTAAGGAGCTTAGTGGTGGGAGTGTCAATTCTACTCATCTAGTAATCTTTTTAAAGCCATTTCTTGGAACTTATTCATAGTTCTTCTTTCGGCTTCATTCATTAATTTATCTTTTGCAGCTTGTTTAGTTTTAGAATAAACATCTTCTTTAACTTCGCCTAATCTTTTATTTAATTTTTGACGATATGCTTCTTCTCTATTAAAACCATCTCTAATTTGTTTTCTTACATTGAATCTATCTCTAAGTCTTTGAGTAGCTTCTCCAACAGCTTGATTAATAGTTCTTCCTTTTTGTACACCTTTAATACCTCCTTCTACAATGTCAGAAGTACCCATAGCTGCAATAGCTCCTTTTAATGGTATTCCCACAGGAGCAGCAGCTACAGAGTTTCCTATTCCCCATCCTAAAGTATCTCCTAAATGGGGATTATTTTCTTTTCTATAATTTCTTTTAATTCTCATTACAGTTTTATTAAAAACATCTCTAGTTCTATCTATTGGATTTAAATTAGGATTTACTTTTCTACTTTGAACTATAGAACGTCCTAAACTACCAGAATCAATAATACTTCTTCTGGCTAAATATGAACCTGCCCAATCTCCCAATAAAGGAGCTTGACCTATCCTAGAACCTAAAAACCCTACTGTATTTACAGCAGCTTCTGTGAGAGGTTTATTAGCTTTAACTATTGCTCTACCTGTTAGCCCCATACGATTATACCCTCTGCTTTTTGCCAAAGCATTAGCGGCATGATCTAAACTTAATCCACTAATAGCGGCTCTAGGTAAAGTTAAAGGATTTTTAGCGGCATTTAAAATAGATTTTCCTAAACCTTGTCTAACTTGATTTAAGGGGGGAATTTGTTTTTCTTTTAATATTTTTTTACCTAATTCAGTTAAGTAACTAAAATAAGCTACTTTATTAGAAGTTGAATATTTAGATATATTATTTTTTTTCTTAGATGTTATTATATTTAAACTTTTATTAGTAAAGGATTTATAATTTGATTTAATATACATTTTTTAGTTATTATTATTTCTATTCTTTTGATAATTTTTAATTAGACTTAAAGCACCTAAACCTAGACCTACTCCAACTGCTGTAGAACCTAATCTACGTGCTATTTGTGCCTTATTAGGTAAAGACCCTAGTGGATTTTTTATTAATTTTTTAAATTTATGTTTTAATCCATAATCTCCTACTTTTCTTGTTTTTAAATTATCATTAATTAGATTTTTTTTATCTGATAGTGTGTTATTTAAATCTTTTACTTTATTAGAGAATACATTTCCTTCAGCTATTTTATTTCTAATTTTATTTACATATGGGTATGTTTTACCAGCTCTTAATTCGTCTGTTATTTTAGCCCTAGATACTATATTTTTAGGAGTACCTCCTCCTTGTATATATGCGTCTGGGGCTATTATCATATTTCTTCTTTTTTCTAAGGCTTTATCTGATATAGGGAGAAAAGCAAAGTCGGCTAAATAATACATTTTATTTAATAAATAGTAGTTTCTATTATATTCTATTATTTTTTCTATCTCGAGGTATAATTTTTAAACAAATATTTTAAAATCAAAAAACTATGAATAAAGAATTACATTTAGAAATAATAAAATTTAATTATAGAAATTATATAAGAGGATTTTCTTATTTTAAAAGAGCGATTAGTATTTGGGTTAGATTATTACGTAATGAAGATATTAATAGTTTACATCCAGAAATGTTTAGAGTTTTATTTTGGGGATATTTATCAGGTCTTAGAACAATAATATAAGGAATATTAAAACCATGAAAAAATATTTTTACTATTGTGATGCAACGGGAGACTCACGATTTTTTAATTCTGAAGTAGAAAGAAATAAAAATCTTTTAAAATATATTGATAGACACTGCGTAGAAGACGGTGTCTATGATGCGGACACGATTGACGACATTAAAATAGGAATAATTACACATGAATTAGAGTTTAAAGTACTAGATAGTTTACCTAGAAATGTCAGCAGAAAGCCCTCACCATAAACTCAAAAAGTGAATCGTTTTGGTGACGGGATGAATGCTGACCAATAAAAGAAAATCGACCGAAGGGAGTCCACATAAATCCAAAAGTTTGTGTTAAAATAATCTTATGGCAATAAAAACACCATAAAATAATGTTAGTCATCGAAGCAAAATTATACGGCAACCAACCTCAATACCAAAAAATAAATGAGATGATTCGTACAGCTAGTTTTGTGCGTAATTCTTGTGTCCGTTATTGGATGGATAATGAAAAAGTTGGACAGTATGATCTTTCAAGACTCTGTAAAAAATTAGCTAATGAGTTTGAATGGGCAAAAAAACTCAATTCAATGGCTCGTCAAGCAAGTGCGGAAAGGGCTTGGGCTTCGATAAAACGTTTTTATGATAACTGTAAAAACTCCTCAATTAAGAAAAAAGGCTTTCCTAAATTTAAGAAAGGTCGTTCTGTAGAATATAAAACTTCAGGGTGGGAACTTTCAAAAGATAGAACTGCTATTAATTTTAGGGATGGATTTAAGGCAGGGTGGTTTAAAATGCGTGGTGGTGTTGACCTAAATTTCTACCAACTTAATCAAATCAAACGAGTGAGAATTATTCGCCGTGCTGATGGTTATTATTGCCAATTTTGTATTGACCAAGAAAGAATAGAAGATATTAAACCTTCGGGTAATGTCATCGGTTTAGATGTCGGTTTATCTCATTTTTATACGGACTCAAATGGCTGTAAAATAGATAATCCAAGACATTTAAGAAAATCAGAGAAGCAATTAAAACGACTTCAAAGACAAGTCAGCAAGAAGAAAAAAGGCAGTAACTCTCGTCAAAAAGCGATTAAAAAATTAGGTAGAAAACATTTAAAAGTATCAAGGCAACGTAAAGACTGGCTAGTCAAATTAGCTCGGTGCGTAGTCCAAAATAACGATTTGGTAGCTTATGAGAAATTAACTGTGAAGAATATGGTCAAAAACCATTGTTTAGCTAAGAGCATTAACGATGCAAGTTGGAGAACATTTTTTGATTGGTTAGAATACTACGGTAAAGTAATGGGTAAAATTGTTTATGCCGTAAACCCGAGCTATACCTCACAAGAATGCCCAAACTGTAAAGCGATAGTCAAGAAAACTTTATCTCAAAGAACTCACATCTGTGAATGTGGTTGCGTAATGGATAGAGATGAAGCAGGGGCAATCAATATCTTAGCTAAAGCATTAAGAGAATTAAGTAGGGGTGGGCAATCCCTAACTTCCAGTCTTGAACTGGTAAACGCTAATGGACACATCAACCTCTGTCAATTGAGTGAAAACTTGATTGATAAGTTGGGTGGTTGAAGTTAGAATCCCTCACCATAATCTTTGATTTGGTGAGGGGAGAATGTCAAAAGTTCCTCCAATGATGGATATTTATTATTGGAATGGACACTATATTAAACAAGTAACACCCTTTGTTTATTTTGAAACTGCGGGTAAATTAGAAGGTACAACTAAAGAGGGATGGGAGTTATATATAAATAATCTTTTAAGAAGTAGTAAATCTACTGTGGGATATTATTTAGTTAATCATGGAAATAGAAGATCCCTTTATCTAGGTTCTAATTGGGAAATTATATGTGAAGAAATAGATGGTATGTATCAAAGTAGTAATTCTGAGTTTGCTTTGTCTAAAACACCCTTTGACAAAAAAGAATATCAAGAAACATTTATAAAAAGAGTAATCTCCCCCTTATTATAAATACTGAATTTGAATTTTATCTATTTTAAGTAATAAAATAATTATCCCCTTAAAAATTAGGGGATTTTTTGTGTTTATTTTGTTTCTACCAATTCTGGTGAGGGTAAATTTTTACAGTAGTCTTGTATTAATTCTGACATACTAATACATTTAAATTTTGCGTAATGAACAAGTTTTAATTTTTCTTCTGCAGTTAACTTGACGATAAAAGTGTGTTTTCTAGCCATTGACAGTATAATAAATTTAGTATATAATAATAATAACATAAAAAAACTACCTGTCAATAAGTAGTTTTTAAATATTCATCTTAAAGCGGAACAAGAACCGCATTTAACATTATGACAAATATTTTCAGTATTGAGTTAGCTAAACAGTTGATTAATTCACAATATCAATTTCCAGTTGATTTTAATGATGCTTGGATTTGGTTGGAGTATTCCAAAAAGAGTAATGCTAAAAGATTCCTAATGGAAAATTTTGAGGAAGGAGAAGATTATGTAATTCTGCTCATTACGGAGCAGGCTGACAACGAGGGGGTTCTAAGCCCTCAAGAGAAAGCAGTACTACAAGGAACAGAAATCCTTAAATTAACAATAGATTGTCTCAAAAATTGGGGAATGATGTGTGGTAAAGCAAAAGGAAAAGAAGTTAGAAAGTACTTTTTGCAATGTGAAAAAATAGCAAAAGAAAAAGTAGCCCTAAAAGATGAATTAAGTCCACAAGTAATGCAAGTCTTGTTGGAAAAAATGGATAAACTAACTGAACAAGTAGAGGTTAATCAAAAATCTTTACAAACAATTAATCTTTTAGAGTCTCATTTTCAAGGTGTAAATCAATTAATACAAGATTCTCTGTATAACACTCAAGAAAAACACTCAGAATTACTAAAAACTGTTTATTCTGGTTTAGGAACTACTTTAACTGTTAAACAAGTTTTCTCTACTTTTTATAAAAATAAATTTATGGGAGTTACTGGAAAAAATATTATAAATAAAGTTCGCTGCAATATCTCTAACTCATATTTTGAATTAACTAGAAAATTATTACCTACTAAAAAAGGTTCTTATGTCTTTGATATTAATTCAGTTATTTTTCTATTATGGAAAATTGACACTATTATCATCAAACATGGTTATGGCAGTGGTGATATTGTAGCTACTGAGATTGAAGAAATCTTGAAAAATAATGAAGTAGATTGGTCTCCCTTTTAAGAAAAAATAAAAAATTAGTCCCCTGAGAAATCTGGGGATTTTTTTTGTGTAAGTTTCCCTTTTCAAAAGTAATCGAAGTTAAAATTAAAAAACCATACATAGAAACAGATGCTACTAACAACTAAGAAACTATTTAATCAAGAAGGTCAAGACGCTCCTAGTGAAAAAAGAATAGTAGGAGGAAATCCTACAAATATTTTTAATTTTGAAAATATCAGACATCCGTGGGCAATTACTTTATATGAAAAAATGGAGGCTAATATTTGGATACCTAAAAAAATTCCAATGGGAGAAGATAAATTATGCTATAAAACACTGGCTGATTTTGAAAAAAATAGTTATGACAAATATTTATCTTTTTTAGTTTTCTTAGATTCAATTCAAGAATTAAATGTCCCTGCTCTTTCTAACTATATAACCTGCACAGAAATAAATCATTTACTGGCTAGTCAAACTTATCAAGAAAGTAATCATAGTTCGGCTTATAAATACATTATTGAAAGTGTTATTGACGCAGATTTAAGAAAGAAAATTTATGAGTATTGGAGAGAATGCCCAGAACTTTTAGAAAGAAATAAAGCTATATCAGATTCTTTTGATGCTTTTAGATTTAATCCTACAACAGAAACATTTAGAGATGCTATTTTATGTACTTACATTCTGGAAGGCATCTTTTTTTATGTTAGTTTTAATTTCTTCTACCTCTTAGAAAGTCAGCACAAAATGATTAATACAGCCAATCAAATTCGTTATATCCAACGAGATGAGATGTTGCATTGTGTTATTTTTGAGAATTTAATTAGAGGTATTAAAGAAGAAGGTTCTTTAGATTTTAATGAAGAGGTTGTTAATAGACTTTTTGATGAGGCTGTTAAAGCAGAGATTAAATGGAATGTCTATTTATTTAACGATGATTTTTTAGGGTTTAATCCAGATAGTATAGAAACCTATATAAAATACATGGCAAATAAAAGATTACAAAGAATAGGATTTAAACCTTTATATGATGACCCTAAATTCTCTGTAAATCCTTTTTTACATTTAGAAAAAATGGGTTATACAGAAACAGAGGGAATTGAAAAAAGTAATTTCTTTGAAAAAACAGTTACAGAATATAGTCTTTCTTCTGTTTATTCTACCGATGAGTGGGATGAAATTTAAATAGTATTAAAAAAATCCTCTCAAGAAAAATAATTTGAGAGGATTTTTATTTATGGGAAATTAGAAAAAAGATTGCTGTTTGAAAAAAGGTTTTGTTATAATTTGGGAAGAGACTAAGAAAAAAACTTAGTCCTAAATCAGTAAATAGATAATCTAATTATGACTCAAAACTCAGAAATTCGCAAGGCTCAAGTTCAAATCGGGGATATAACAGTTGATTGTTATTGTGATGATAACGGTAATTATTATTTAAGTCAAAATCAGACTACAAGAATAATTAACACCCCCCTCAATAGCCTAGTACAATCTAGGATGCCTAAAGAGTTGAAAGCTTTACTAGGCGAAGACTTTACTACCGTACAAGCGACCCTTAAAAATGCTCATGGAGGACATACTACTTTAAACTTAATATCAACAAAATATATTCCTATAATTTGGAGTTATTTTGCCAAAAAAGGGAATGAAATTGCTTTTACTCTTATATTGGCTTTGGTACAAGAATCTCTTGAAAGAAAAGCTGATGTAGTTTTTGGTACTGTTAAATCTGAAAATCAATATAATATTCAAACTGCGAATTATATTCAAGAATTAACACTTAAACAAGTTAGAGATAAAACCAGAATTTCTCATGGAGGTTTTCAACTTCAATGCAAAGCCAATAATTTTCCAGCTAGATATGTACACGATTATGCAACTAAAATCTTAGTAGGTAGAACAGCTAATGAATCAATCAAAAACTTACCTGTAAATCCTGATTTTCTGGATATTAAAACATACTCTAATCCAGAAGTAGGAATTAATCATGTCAAAGAATCAGAGCTTAGTTTCTTGGAATATTTAAGTGAATTTAAAACTATCTTTTCATCTAAAAGACCTAAAAAAGATGAAAATTGGCAGAAATATACTGACAGAGTTTTAAGTTCCTTAAATTAAAAAAAATAAATATCCTAAATAAAAATCCTCTCAAGAAAAATAATTTGGGAGGATTTTTTTGGTTAATATTGTTTTTGTGTAGAAATTAAGGGTTTAGGAGTACCTGATCTTCGGAGCATTCCAAAACCTTCTCTTTTAAAGATTTTATTTCCTCTTTTAACAAACGTTGGCTTTACAGTGATTAATTTCATTTTTTTCCTTGTATATAAAATTTTAAAAAGATAAGCTATATTTTTTCTTCCTCTTTCAATTATGCCAATTATTCTTCTTCAGGAACATTTGGCATTTGTGGAGGTTGAGATAACATCTGCATTTGTTGTTGCATTTGAATTTGTTGCATCTGAATATCTGGGTCAATAGGAGGTAATTTAAGTCTCTCTCTAAGACTATTTATAGCGGTATAGTCCGTGTTTTGAATTAAACCAGAGCTAAGGGCAGACATTAATCCTTGAGTAACTAAATTCTCTTGGCTAGGGTCATTTTCTGCGGTATAAACAAATTCCCCATAATCATCAGATTTTCCAAAATTATAATAAATCAGAGGACGAACTACCTTTTCAATTAATTGGTCTCTAATTAACTGAACAACCATTAATAACGAAGAATCTAAAATAGATAGTTGAGTATTACTTAAACTACCAACACCTAAAGCACCACTCCCTTCATTCCAAATCATTTCAGGAATCATTAAAGAACGCATTATTTGTTCATCCACTAAACTTTTAGCAAAATTCCAAAATTGTTCTCCAGCAGGTAAAGGTAGAGAACTTACATTATTCATTTTATCAGTGACTAAAACATTAGAATTTTCAAGTTGTGCTAATTGACGGGCTAAAGACTGAACTGCTGAAATAGTAGCTTGTCGAGACGTATCATCAGGGTCTAAAACTTGTGTAGAAGAATCAGCTTGCCCAAATAGAATACCTCCTGCTCTATTTTTAGTAGCAATAGCTAATTCCCCAAAAATTAATTGTTTTAATTTAACGTATGGGTATGCTCTAGCTAATTCTGGAGAGCCATATAAAGATTTAGAACCAAAACAAGTATTTAAAGAATTTACAACGTGTATTACTTTCCATAAAGGAATAAAAACATCTTGATGCCCATTTTGATATTTAAGGTCAACAGGTTCTCCTTTTTGGATTCTAAAAGTAACATGAGTAGGGTCTAAGAAATTAAAACCATTTAATACCCATTTAGAGTTAAATTTAAATTTTTCAACTTTAAAATTAATTTCGGCATTAGAAAAACCTAAAGGACAAGAAGACCCTAATTTACCTGCTAAAGTAGGTAAAGTATCTTCCATATTCTCAAAATTATAATTAATAAAATCTTGATGTTCTTTATTTTTATTTTTATAACTACCTAAAAGAGTAGAGATTCTAGCTGATTTAAGTTGTGAACAAGCATAAACAACAGGGTCATTTTCTAAAATTTTAACTAAATCCGTTATTTTATATTTAGAAGGATTAGTTAAATCATTTAAAATAGTAAGTGTTAACTCTCCAATTTTGGAACTAATAGCTCCTTGTATGACATATAAATTTGACATTTTAAAAATATAAATATTATGGCTGATAAATGTGAAATCCCACCTATTTTAAAAGAATATACAATTGAGGGAGATTTAGGTGATTTTTCTTTCTTTGTATTTCCAGAAGATTTTAAAGTTTCTTATACAAATAAATACACACGATTAAATAAATATGGAATTTACCCTTATTATAATGTACGTACTCACACTATTACTTTTAGATACTCAAATGTAGATTTAATTAATACCATTAAATCCTATGCTCTTGATGCTCTACAAAAAGCTACACCTTTAATTATTAGTTGTCCTTCAGACCCTATACAAAATACTATACAAGGTTTTATTGAATTACCTTTAGAATTTTCAGGAACAATTGGAGAAAATAATGATTTATTAGATGGTTTTACAATAACGATTACAGAAGCAACAGACCACTTTAAAACAATAGAAATTGGACCTCTAGTATTTCATATCCCCCCTGATATTTATAGCTATCAACAAGTAGGTACTGAACCCTCTGTGATGTATAGTGGGGGGACAGATGTTATTTACACACCTGGGCTAGTTCAGAAGGGATTTTCTGTAAATTTACCGACAATATATAGTAGTGCTTTAAATACTTTAAAAGGACTTAAAGAAACGGCGTTAAATAGTGGTTTAACAATTGTAGATAATGTAGGTAATTCATTTAATGGTCAAGGCTATATTACTTCTATCTCTCATGCTGGTGCTATTCAAAAACATTCTAGTGATAATACTGTAGATACTCTTTTTTATCCAAATGGTGTTTCTTTTTCAGTTCTATCTGTAGAATTTTTCTTATTAGATTAATTAAAAAATAAAATGTTCTTAATAAAAACTGTTTCAAAAAAGACATCTAGGTATAACTCTAAAAAATATCCTTTTATGACATTAAAATCAAATACTCCTATAGAAGATTTAGAGGATACATCAAATTCTACAATTACTAATAATTATAAAAAAAATATAATTTTGACCAGCGATGAAAATTAAAACTACAAAAGTTAATATATCAGATTTAACATATTATGATTCACCTTTATTATCACAACTTACAATTAGTTATTCTTTAGAACAATTTCCTACTGCTTCTTTTACTATTCAATTAAAACCTGATAGATTTAAAGATTTTTTAATAGAATTTAAAGATGAAAAATTACCTCTATACAAAGGTATTTTTAGAGTAAAAACTATAAATTATGAAGAGAAAGCAAATTTTATAAAAGATGATGAAGAATATGAATTTAGTTATTTAATATCTATATCTTGTGAGTATTTTCTGGAAGAAATATTAGATACTGCTTTTATTTTGAAAGTACCTAAACCAGAAAGTACTAAATTAAAAGAGATACCAGTATCTCCATCAGCAATAACTCCTTTAGAATCTATTATAAAGACAGATATAAAACAATATAGGTATTTCCCTATTAATGATTTTGAAGAGTATAATACTACCCCTCGTACAGAGTTAAGTTATATTCTAAACAGATTTTGCAAATCTATTGACCAAGCATCTTTAGATAAAAGAATATTAAGTATAGTGCCTTATGGCAGCCCTCCTAAATTTTATACGTTAAAACCTGAAGATACATTTAATTTAAAAAGAAGAACAAAAACTTCTGAGAAAGTAGATATTTTACCAATTAAAATTTGGAAATCAAATATTCATAAAGTAAAAGGTAGATCTCTTCCTCCTTTTAAAATAGGAAAAGCTGGGGAATTTTTCACTTCTTCAATGCAGGTTATTATGGATAAGCCAGATGCTCCTATTACTAATATTCCATCTCCAAATACTTCCTTAAAGTGTTTTACATCAGGTACTGGTTCTATAGATAATCTTCGTCCTGATAATATAGAAAATTTTAATTCATTAAATGATAATGGCGGTGAAACAGCTACTATTACTAAAAGATGTTATATCAACGGTGTAATTCAGACTGAAGAAGTAACAGTTTATGGATTTTTATTTCAATTAAATTTGTTATTTGGTCTTAAAAGTTTTGAAGTTGTAGAAAAATATACTGTTACATATAATTATTTCTTTGAAAAAGACTATTACAGAGAAGATGGTGTCGTCACAAAAGGTTTTAAAAAAGTAAGTTTAGTAGCCCCTAACTTAAATAAACCATCTAGCACTATAAACTATCAAAAGGATGAATTATATGCTCAAACATTAGGAAGTACTAACTCTAATGTAAGTAGATATTACAGAGAGTTATATGAGCCTAGAGACATTAAAATAAATAAAACTTTAGTTCAAGAGTATGAATCTATGAGGGCAGTTTATTCCGATTTAAAAAAGGTAAAAAGCCCTTATCCTTTAGAGTATCTAAGATTAAGTACAGAAATAGATGATAGTAGAGATAGTGTTAGTTTAGTTCATTTTTCAGGAAATCCTATAGTAATAGATAGCGGTTCTTACTCTAAAACTACAACAGAAATTACTATAACTGATACTGCTTTATGTAATGTAAGAACAACAGAAGCATATTTAATAGAAGAAAAGAGTATGATAATAAATTATAATAAAGGGCAATCCCAAAGGTCAGTTCAAAATTCATTTCAGAATATAGAAGGTAGACCCCCTACTGTAGCTTACACACAAAGTGATGTAATTTTTTAAAGATGATTAATTGTAAAGAAGTAGAAGTTTTAATTTGTACAAAAGACCATAGAATTTCAGCTACTCCAGATGGTGATGAACCAGAATCCTTTAATGATGCAGCGTCAAAAAGATTAGCTCTAATGGCATTTATGGCTTCAGAGTATAGAGATGCTGTATCTAATGGCGATGTCGTGGAAATATCTTGTATTTATAATCCTAAAATATACCCTGGTGATGAAGTAATTTTTAAAGATAATGCAGGGGAAGAAGTTAAATTAACTGTGTTAAATATTATTCATGAATTTACAATTTTAGCCGACAAAGGAGTGTCTGGAATAAGTAAAATAGTAGGGACAGAGTTATCATTTGCTAAATTTTGTTCAAATTTCGAGGCATTAGAAAGAGGTAGTTATGACTAAGCCAATAGGAAAATTAATTAAAGAGTATATGAAATCCCTAGAATTTAAAATTAAAGGGGATACATTATTAAATAATAATAATGAAGTAATTTTTAAAAATAAACAAACTATAATTCCTAAGACAGTAAATTCAAAAATTGAAAAAAGACTTTAAAAAATGCCAACAATATTTAGTTCTGGAAGAAACGAAATACCAATATCTGCTTGGTCAGTACAAGTAGGAACTGTCCCAAGTACCTTAAAAGCAGGTACTTATTATTTTTCATTACAAGGAAGAAACAGAGTAGGTTTAAATTACCCTACTTATCAAGAGATTACTATAGAAGAAAATCAAAGTATTCGATTTTCAATTTATGCAGATGCTTTTAAAGAGGGGGAGGATTGGTTAGATTTTATTATAGGAACTAAAAATAATGATTGTGATATAGACACAGATTATTATCAAGTAGAAAGTGTTAATGCTAAATATTTTAATAGTGAAATACCTATTAATTCGTATCCAATTAGGATTAATATTACTTCTAACTCTTATTTTGCAAAAGAAACACCCTTTAATTTAATCTCTAATATTGTAGATTCTAATATTAAAAATGGACAAATTATTAAAATAACAGATAGTAATTTACTCTATGAATTTTTTAAAAATGAAGTTCCTTTTGAACCCTTTATTCCTTCTAGTAAAATATTTAAAACTACAAATGGAGTTTATAGATTTAGAAAATCCTCCCTAACTTATATTGATGATATATATGATTATGGAGGATGTAATTTAGATATTAATAGTGACCTTTCGAGAGTAGATCAATTAAATTTACCTGTTTATCCTATTAACCAAAATCAATCCCCACCTTTAAGATTTACCCTATTAAACACAGGGCTTACAGCTATAGCAAAAGATTCTGTAATTGCTCTTAATATTTACGTAGATAATAAAGAATCAACAGGATTATTTAAAGACGCTGTTTTTTGTATATTTAGAGGATTTACAAATATTAATACAGGAGAGTTAAGAACTATTGATTACATGACTTGTTTAGAATGTCCTGAATTAAATGTTCCTATTCCGTATTCTGTAGATTTTCCTAATTTATATTTACCAGATAAAATTAATCCAGATGAAGGTTTAATTATAGAAATTTATTTAGAATTAAGTAATATTAATTTTGTTTCTTATTTTGAAGATAATTCATCTCTCTATATTTACCCTTCTATTAGTTCTACAATTTTTAGATATTCTCCTTTTTATGAAATTTTTGTAGAGGGAGTTAGAGTAAATAAATTTGATAAATTTGATATTGTACCTTATGAAAGTGGTCAAATTTTAGTTAAATCTGGACAAGTAATTAGTAAGGGTTATTCTTATTTAAGAACATCAGAAGAAATATTAACAATTCCTAATTCATCTACTCAAAATATTTTACTAAATCAAATTGGTAGATTATCTGTACAAAATAGTAGTTTAGCTTTTTCAGATAATTTAACTAAAGTAGCTACAATTTCTAAATTAGTAGGAAAATCTAAATTAAGTCAGCCTTTAGTTGTTACTTTAGATGCTGATGCAAAAACTTTAAATTTTAAATTAAAAATAGGATTAGATAGTAACGCTAAAATAAAAATAAAAAGTTTATATGAAGAAACTACTCTTAGAAATGTACCAATAGAACCTTTTTTAACTACTGCTAGTTTAATTATTAAATTACCTAATGATTTATATGTTCAAACAACAGTTACTTTGACAAATGTTGTAGAACAATTAGTTTCTATATCTAGTATCACAGGGTTAACTCAGGAAGAACTAACATTAAATACTACTTCTGATTTTGGTTTAATAGATTCTCCTGTTCTAGCCGAATCTACTGAAAATACCAGTGGCTCATTAAACTCTGGCGAGTACTCAATATGGGCTTATTATAATTACACAGGTACTGACGTTACAGGGATTTCTGATGTTTTACCTTTCTTTGACTTAGATTCTTTTGGAGGAGGAGGAAGTGGTAATACAACATTATACAGTGTAACTATATCTGATTCTACATTTATTTTAAATTTCAAAACAGGGCAGCAGTATTATATTACTTTAGAAGCTGATACAGAAATTCTAAATCCTGTTCAGTTTGATATTGGGAGTAGAATTCTATTATTTATTCAACAGGATTCTATAGGAAATAAGGTTTTTACGTTTGATACTTTATTTAAATTTGGAATTGGAGTAACACCCTTTATTGACCCAACCCCTTATTATGTAACTGTTGTAGAAGGATTTATTACTTTAAAAGGAATTTTATGTAAAGTAATAGATACTTATGATGCAACACCCCCTGCTGTAAGTAGCTCTTTAAATAATACAAATCAATTATCTAATACTTTTAGAATAGGAAATTAAACATGGCTTTTGAACAATTAAAAATACCAATTTTATCATCAATAAACGATGTTCCTTCTACCGATGTAGATTTAGAACATCCAAAAGGTTCTTTTTTTACTGAAAAATATAATTTAGTTTTAGATACTCTTTCTAATAGAGAAACAATTACAACTTACAGTTTTACTTTAGATACAGCAGAAACAGCCCCAGACAATCTTTATACTTTTAATGACCCTGCTGTTTTATTAAGTTATTTAAATAACACTAAATTACAGTCTTATTCAAATGAGTTTGGTTTTGAGATTCAAATTAATTTAAATAGTGATTGTGATTTTGGTAATTTTAATTTAGATAATTGGGCATACGTTCTACAAACTTACGGCAAAGTAGAGATTCATATTAAGAAGAAAAATTTTGCTCCAAGTACACCTAATATATCTTTTGATTCGTTCTTTTCTCCTTTTTATATTAGTTTTAGAGATGTTAATATTAAATACGGAAATTTTAATGATTCTGTTTTAGAGTTTAGAAATTGTGAGTTTTTATATGAAAATGATGAAATTTCTTTTAATAATTGCTCTATTCTTTTTAGTAGTACAAATATTATCTATAATTCAGACCCTCTTAAAAAAATTGTCTTAAAGAATAGTAATTTATCACAGATACAAAGTAATTTTTCTTTTCGTTTAGATGCTGAAAATTCAACGATTAAGTATTTTACAGGAACTAATACAGCAATTACTAGAGCAGTTATTGATGCCAGAGGTTGTTCTATTTATTTAGATAATTTAAGAGTTGGATATTTAGACATTACAGCTACTAATTCAAATATTCATTTTGAAGACTGTCAAATCTTAGTAGATCCAGGAGTAGAAACTACAAAATCTTTTGATATAATCCTTGATAATTGTCAGGCTAGTTTTCAAAATTGTACTTTAGTTGATGATTCTTTATCTAAATTAGAATTAAAAGGTTCTCAAGTATTTTATTTATCTACCAGTTTTGCTACTGAAAATTTAACTAATATTCATTTAGAAGCAAAATGCTCAATGATTATATCAAAAAGAAATCCAGCAAATTTAACTGGAACAACTATAGAAACCTTTGGAATATTACCCCCAGTGGAAAGTGTAATAATATATGAAGACGGTACTTTACTTAGTAGATAATTAAAAAAATGCCACTAAATCAATTAAAAATACCAATTTTACCATCAATAAACGATGTTCCTTCTACCGAGGGTCAACCAGAACACCCTAATGCACCTTATGTTTTAAATAGATACCATCAAGTTATTGATATTTTAAGTGGGACAAGAGTTATTACGGATACAACTTTTTTTATTGACCCAAGTAACTCATCTCCAAATAATACAACTACTTTTAGTAGCTTCCATGTCTTTTTAAGTTATTTAAAAAACTCTAGTTTACAATTTACAACGGGTGCTATTAACATAGAATTTTCTTCTACAACTCATTATTTAGGAAATTTTCAATTAGAATTAAGTGTTTTTGATGGAGTTACAGAAGAAGTTGTTTTTAATATTACTTCTGAAGATCCTGAAAATAGAGCAATATTAGTATTTGATTATTTTTCTTCTCCATATCCTGTTGTTTTTGATAATTTAATATTTTCTAAATGTTATTTTGAAAACTCTCAATTAACATTTAATTCAGAAACAACTTTTGCTACAGCAACTTCTAATTTTTATAACTGCAAGGTAGAATTTGAAGGAGATACTACTCTATCTATAACAAGTTCAGAGCCTCATTTAATATTTTCTAATTCTTATTTTCTATCTAAATCTACTAATCAAATTTTTGTTAACTTGATTAATTCAGTTTTTAATAACGCAGGGGAATTATATCAAGCTTTACCTCCTGTAATAGTAACTTCTAAAATTAAGATTACAGCAGATACAAACTCAGAAATTTTAATAACAAGGTCTTTAATAAATCTTTTAGATATAGAAGCTACTAATTCATCAGTTAGTATAGTAGATTCTATTTTAGATATTAATTCAGGTGTTGATTCTAATAAATCTTTAAAATTAGTTTTAAAAGATAGTAATTTATTTATCTCTAAAACAGAAATAGAAAATGGGGCTAATACTGTAGTAACTTTAATTAATAGTAATTTTTATTTTCATAAATCTACTTTAACTCTTGCAGGAACTAATCAATTAAATCCTAATAATAGTACGATTATTAGTGAACGTAATAGTACTGACTTAGTTAATACTGCTATAGATAGATTTGGTACTTTAACTTCTACAACTGCTATTCTATTTGAAGATGGTGTATTTATTCCTATAATTTAATTTAGAAAAATGACAGATTTAGATTTTCAAACTTTTAAGATGCCTATCATTGAGGATAAAAATGATGTACCTTCAATATTAGGCGATATAAATCATCCTAATGGAGCTTTATTTTGTGCTAACTATAATAATTTTATAAATAATGTATTAGGTAAATCTGGGGAGGCATTAGTATATACTATCTACTTCAATCAGAGCGATACAACTCCTAATAATACATCTACTTTTAATAATCCTGTTAGATTAATAAATCACTTAAGATATACTTTTGCTGTTTTTACAGAGAGTAATTTAGTTATTAATTTAGTTCTTAGAAGTAATTTTTCTTTTCCAAATTTTAAATTAGATTTAAATTTAAGAAATATAACTACTTCTAATTTTAAATTTTTAATAACAGGAGAAACAAGTACTAGAACAATATCTTTTGCTTCTATAAGTTGTTCAATTCCTCTAGCTTTTGGAACTAATATTAGTCTAGGAAAAGGAGATTTTTATAATAGTAATATAACTTTTGAAAATGGAAGTAGTATTATAAATGGTAAAGATTCAAGTTTTACAAATTGTAATATTTCATTTGCTGGAACATCTTTAGGGAGTGGTTTAAATACTATTTATTTATATAATTCTATATGGACACATTTAAAAAATACTTACTTAAAAATAATTGCTAAAAATTCAATTATTTATCATAAAGGAGAGATTTATCAACCAGTAAATCCTGTAAATAATTTAGTATCTCCTAAAGTAGAGATTGAAGCGGAAGGAGGTTCTATTGAGTTAAATAGATTAAAAACAAATTATTTAAAATTAAGATGTAAAAATTCTAAGATTTATTTAAAAAATTCACAGTGTTTAATTAGCTCAGGTATTAGTCCTAATAACTGTTTAGATGTAGATATTTTAAATTGTAAATTTTACATAGAATCATCAAGTATTGCCGATAATACTACTTCTAAAATCTATTTAAGAGGTTCTACATTCTTTTATAATAAATCAATATTTACAACCACAAATGGGGCTAATCTACATTTAGAATCAGAGTGTTCAATGATGATAAGTCAGACAGACCCTAGCAATCAAGGACCTACAGAAATAGGTCAATTTGGGACATTACCTAGTTTAGCAAATGCTGTAATTTTTGAAGATGGTGTTTTATTGGTGAGGTAGAAAAACAATCCTCTTGGTAGAAATGTCAAGAGGATTTTAATTTGACAGTATTTATTTACTTTTAATTACTTGTACATTCTTCGTGGCTTTTAAAGCTTGTTTACCTGCATTTAATGCTAAATTAACTGCTCCCCAATTTTTAACCTCTACATTATTCATCAAAGATAATTCTCCGCCCATTTGCATAAAAGTCATTTCTAACCTTTGTTTTTCAGTCATTTTCTGGCGGTTTCCAGTAGTAACATCGATCTCATCATTTACTTTTTTATTATAAGAAGCATGATGGATGCCTTCGCAATTATGTTCTTTAAGTTGCTCATGTACTCCATGATAGCTTTTAACATATTTATTTTGGAGCTTGACTTGTTGTTCTACTTTTTCCAAGACCTCCACATTGTCAATTTTAGATATGGCTTCTTGAGCAACCACTTCAGGTGCTACTTCTAAAAGAATTTGTAATCTAAAACCAGCTTGTACATATTTATCTCTTATTTCTTCTGCTTTATTTTTTGTTTCTTTTTTGGCACGGGAATCAATAATTCCTCTTAGTAATTGTGATATTTCAGTTTCAAGAAGGAAGGTAACAGGACGTATCCCTTGCCGTGTAAGAAGTTCAGCTTTTTTTCCTAGTTGTAAGGTATCAGCTACTTTTGCTACTGTTTTAATGTTGCATCCCAACATTCTTGATATACCTCTAAGGCTCATTGCCGTTAATTTTGTATATGGGGAGTAATAGAAATCAACTTGATTTTCTTCTCTTACAAAATATTTAATAGAATTATGAACACCAATCAATGTTATTTTTGACATAATAGAATTAGATTTGATTTTTAACCACTAAACTAATTTCTTGAATTTACCTTTCAGAAATTGTAGCTATTTTTATATAATAGCAGAAAACAATCCTCTTGGTAGAAATGTCAAGAGGATTTTAATTTGACAGTATTTAATCCCAATGTTAAAATTCTAAAAGGAATACTCGATGCGGTGGATAGTATATCGAGAAATCGAAGAGCAATCGCTAGGCTAAAGGAAATTGGCACTATTCGATCCTTAGTTGTGAGTCCTGATTTGGGAGGAGTATTCCTATAAAAACTATTTTGATAAATATTAAAAATGACAGTAGACCCTAAATATACTGCTGATTATAGTCAATTAACAAATTGGCAAAAATTAACTTGGCTTTTTCATCAAGATTTAACTTATGATGTTTTTATTTTTCAGGATTATTCTCCACATAAAAGTTCTTTATCAGGGGTTTCTTCATCTGGTAATAGATCAAATCCTGATAATGGTTGGATAGAAGACTTAGTAGTTCAAGATTATGATTATTATTCTTGCCCTCAAACAATAGTATATTTAATAGAAAGATTTACTCTCTGGGAATACGAATGGGCTGAAGATTATTGTCTATGGTTAAAAAATCTATACGTAACTAAAGACTTTAATGTAGAAGATTATCAAACCTCTAATAAACCAAATTTAGAGAGCGTTAATATTAGTATGCAAAATATTACTAGATGGAGAAAATATGTCCTATTAGCTAATATGCCCCCAGAAGATAGACAAGTATTTAGAATAATTCCAAACGCTTTAGATAGAATGAATAATTTATCAGTTACTTTACCAGGTACTGTAGAACCTGTAGAAGTAATAATTACTTTTTTATATTTAAGTAAAAAAGATAGTTTGTATAAAGAATATATGCAATATTTTTATGAATCAGAATACCCTGATATATTTACAGACCCTTTATATTCTAATGGTGAAACTAAACTTAAAAATTATGAGCCAGTACATCCAACAGATCAAAGTAATGAAATCCTTGACTTTACTGAAAAAAGATTTCATGATACTTATTTTATAAACACTTTAGGATGTAGCGATATTGGAATAGACCATACTGTATTTGGTAAACATTATGTAAAACTATATACTAAAGCTACGGAAACAACTTTTAATCTTTCTGAATTATTAAGTGTTAATTCTAGTTTAGATATAGGGGGATTATATTCAGTAATTAATAACCCAAAATATAAAGGAGAAAATGATAAATATTTTCATCCTTATTTTTGTAAATTTAGTTTTGTTGTAAGTTGTAATAATAGTTCTATAAAAACTGCTGTAGAAGATGCATTACCTGAATGTTTGTTATATAAAAATAGAAATAATCAAGATTTAATAGATCAACTTTTACCAGTAGATATAACAGATTGGGAGACAGATTACTATACATATGTAAATGATTTAATATTCGCAGATCCTTTTAATATGGCTGTTGCAGATGATGTTTTAGTATGGTTTGATGATCCTTCAAACTTTCAAAGAGTAGCTATTAGAACTCAACCTAGTTTAGAAATTAATTATGACCCTACAATTGTAGGAAAAACAATTAGAAACCCTTATAAAAATGACATTTATACACCAAGTATTCAATGGGGGCAATTTACTCTGGATTCAACAGAAACAACCTACAGCTTTGATAGAATAGAGAAAGCTGTAGGGATGGCTATTTTACCAGCATCACCAGTAGCACCTATTTTAACCTCTACAAGTATTACTACTTTATCTGATACTCCTATTTTAGATGGTTTATTTGAGGGTAAAGATCCAGATGATATTTTTACAATGCTTTTTATTACAGGGAAATTACCTAATACTTTAGCTACTCTTGGAGATGAATATCATTATTTAATTAATTGGTATGCTAATGAGCCTAGAATTAGTCCAGATAGAACACCTGTAGAAGGAGCACCATGGTGGCGTTATAGATATTATGGAGAAAGAGGTTATTCACAACCATTAAATCACCCCACTGGGAATCAACCAGTACAAATTTTTGTACCTCTTTTTCTATTTAGATATAAAGCTAGAGAACCTGGATATACTGCGGCAGAAGAAATAGAGCTAGATGAAATTAATTGTTTTCATCCTCTATTTAGTATAGAAGCAGAACAAGGTCCTATTTTAGAAGATCATCATGATATTACATCCTTAGATACTGATGAGTTACCCCCTCCTAATACTGTAGCAGTAGGAGAACCAGAGGCATGGTCTGTTATTTTGATAGACAATCAATGGGATGGTATGTGGTTTTCGTATGGTCCACAAGTTAATCAAAATGGTTCTGAAGTTACTTATTATTTTTGGGGTACTGATGCTACATTAATTGAAAATTGGTATGTAACTAGAGATTTAACAGTAACACTTTCTTTATCAGACGAAGTTTTAGTTGATAAATTTCAAAATGTTATAGATTACTTAAAAAATCTTTTAAATTTTGAAAATAAAAGAGAAGATTATATAGAATGGTATTATTCAAAAGTCACTAGAGGAATTATAGATATGGGATGGGAATTAATGATTCAAGAAATACACGCTTGTTTAGGGGCTTCTGATTTTAGTTTTTATGGGGCAAATCCTAGAGTAGCTACTAAAACTTCTGTAGCTTGGGGAGTAGATAAAATAGTAAGATCTTTTGGAATTAATTATGCACCAGATGGTTCTGTTCAGACTGTTGTATTAAATCCTCCCACACCACCAGTAACACCCCCTTAAAATAATGAATAAATTAAATAATTTTTTTATTAATTTTATAGTAAATATATTTATCTTTATTTTTCTATCTATATTTACTTTTTACTTTGGTCCTGTTTATGGAACTCTTTTATTTCTTTTTTGTATTATTTATATTTTTCTTAAGAGAATTTATGAGGACTAATTTTTACGGTAAAACAGATGGTAAATTTAAATCGATAATATTTTGAATAACGCATAGACGTATTTTTAATTCATTTAAAGCATCATTAAATTGTATCCAACCTGATGAGGGTGATCGTGCCATATAAAAAGCAGGGTGTCTAATAGGTGTAGAAACATTAGAAAAGGGTATAGAAGGAGGTTTTAATGTAGCTGTTTTAAATTTATATCTTAAAGGTAAAACCCAATCATAAAAAACTAGAGGAATACCTAAAATTTCTAATTTACTAATTGAGTCTTCTTCAGAATCAAAGATAAAGTCCGCAGATGGTAATAAATTAGGGATAGCATTCCCTAGTTTTAAATATTGTCTAAAAGAAAAAGGAGAAGGGTCTCCAATAAAACTACTACCATTTCCAGAATCTCCTCCCCCACCAACTGGGGAAGAAGGATTTAAGGGTACAGTTTGTTTTAAAAAATTAAAGAAAGAAATATAAGGTTCTTTAATATCTAAATTTCCACTAGGACGTAAATCACTTAATTCTAAAGAAGCTAAATCAAAAATAAAATAGGGAATATAAATATCTTCTACTATTTGAAAATAAGGTAGAGAATTAAAATCATAAGTAGTAGGATTTAGTTCATAATCAAAAGGTCTTTTTTCACTTAAAAGAACAATTATAAAAGGAGGTATTATTTCATCATCATCATCTGGGCGATAATCGATAGGAGGATTTTTTTTTAAAATAGGAGGAGGCGGTGGAGGTGCTTGAATAGCATACGCTGAATTCCCCGTTTTTATTACTGTAGCTTTTCCAGTCTGTAAGGGACCTACTGGAACTACGTCTAATAATTTATCGTTAATAGATCTTTTTAGAATTGTAGATTTAGGTACTGGTTGATATAAATCAATATCAATATTTTTATAAAATTCATCCAGATATTCCTTAAGTTGTTTAGCTGTTGGTTTTACCATTTATTTAAACATCTCTATTGTCAGATTTTTGAATAGCTCTAATTAAATATCCTAAATAACCAGATATTAAGATTTTAAGTAATTCAGCTATTAAAGATTGACTTTCTAAAGGTTTATCTAAAATAGCTAAAACTAAAAAAACTGTAATACTATAAAAAATTAAAAACTCAATTGATAATCTCTTCATTTTTCTTACACTACTAAAAATCTAATTTGAGGTACATTCTGAACAACTTCAGTAGGACTTCCCCCTAATTCTTCTATCGTATTAATGTATAAATTAGGAGAGTTAATACCTGTAATTAAAATTGCATTTTTTAGAAAAGTATCAGTAGTGCTTAAAAAAGTATCTACAGCTTCAATAGGTGTATATCTCATATTTCTAGTACTACCATTAAAGTGCATTCCAATCCAGTATTCTTCAAAAGGATTAAAAGAAAAAGTAGTTAAAGAAACAGACTCTCTAGTACTTGGTCCTGTAATTTTCCATACAGTATTTATATTAATATCACCATTAGAACTTATTAAATGTTCAAAATGAAAAAGTTGTTGAAAAGGTTTTAAAGTAGATGGACTAGATTTAAAGAAGTAAGTTGTAACTCCTAAATTACCTCCTCCTGAAGATATATTTATTCTAATATCAGAAGTTTGAAAATATAAAAAAGGTATAAATTTCCAAAATAAATAGGTATTTAAAGTAGGGGTAACGGCTAAAGGAGTATGATTTTTATTAGTAGTCGTTATAAAAGTATTTTTATAAGATTTATCATAACTAGCAGATAATAACTGCTCATAATTAATAGCACTTTTAGAAGTATTTCCTTTTGTAAGTAATTGTATGCTCATTTTATTAAGTTAACCAATATAAAGCAGGAAGTACGCCTGATGATTTTGAGAGACTACCTAAAGGAAGGTCTGTAATTTTATCTATAGTATTATTAAAAGGAGTAGTGATTCTATAACTATTTATAGGATCTGTACTATTAGATAATTCTATTAAGTGTGTTGCAGGAGTTGTAAAAGCTCTAACAGCACCTCCCACCAGTTCGGTATAAAAATTTATCCAATATTTTTTATTTTGAATAAATTTAAAATTACTAATAGGAATAGGGACACCCTCATTTTTGTAATAAACTTCTGTTATAGATCTTAAACCAGTAGGAGATGCTCCTGATATATTTGCTGTATTAAATAATTGTCCATCTGGAAATCCATCATTCCCACTATTAAGTAACATTATTCTATAATTTTGAGAAGCTAATGCTGTAGAAACAAAAAATCCTAAAGAACTTGTATTTATAGTATAACGAGGAATAAAAGGATAGAAAAGATTAGAATTAGCTATCCCCGTACGAGTAGTCATATTAACTGAGCGTAAAGCATCACAATAGTAAGTAGTTTTAGCAGCTATAATTTCTGGAATTTGAGATTTAGATATTATATCTTTAGAATTTAAAGTTGCTTGTGTTAAAATTTCAATACTCATTTTATAAACTCCCTGCTTGTAAAATTATATATGGAACATTACTTAAATTTCTATTTAGGGTAGGAATAGTTGCTCCCTCCCATGTTAAATCTAAAGGCTGACTGCTAAAAAAGAATCCTGTAGATATATTTGCAGGTGTAGAAATATTAAAAAATTCTGGTAACATATTTGTAGTGGTGAAACCTTCCATATTAGCAGATGTTGGTCCGCTAACATGAAGTAGCCACCAATATTTAGTTCCTTCATAAAGTATAGGAAAAGAATCTAGTGGAGTAACATTATTTTTATAATAAATTAAACTACTTGTTAAAAGACCTGTGCTTCCTAGAGTTTGATAACCTTTATTATTAAAAATCTGATTATTAGGTCTTCCAGTAGTAGCACTTGATTCAAACAGAAATATAGTGACTATAAAATTATTAGAAGTAGCAACATTAAATTGTAAGGAACTAGGTCTAAAAGTATAAGGACAAACCCACGGAATAAAAAGTCCAGAATTAGAAGCTACAGAATTATTTGTAAATGTAGAAGGAATACTTGCATAATTTACGGCAATTATTTTAGTGTTTATAGGTAAAAAATGTCTAAATCCTTGATCTGTAACTAAATCTTTAGATAAATGTAACCCTTTAGTTAATAATTCAACACCCATATTCACCCCATTATTACTACTCTAAATTGATTTGTTGTGGGTGGTGTAGGGTCAAAAGTTATTCTAACAGTACTATTTGATGGAGTTTCTGTTTTAACTAATACCCTAGCTTTATCCCCTGAATTATAGTGAACTGTAATTATAAGATCCGTAGTATCAAAATCATGGTTAATAGTATAGACTAGATTAACACCATCCCCTATATTAACAGCTAATTTAGAGCCTCCACCGCTAACTGTAGCCCAAGTACTATCTCCTCTTAAGTAGGTTGTAGAGCTAGGAGTTCCTGTAGCTATTATTTGATCTACGGTTATATCCAGATTCGTTAAAGCATCCCCTATTTGAGCTTCTATATCTTCTCTAGTAGAAATTCTCTTAATAACAGAAGTAGTATTTCCAGTCATGTATAATTCTGTTAATTCAGAATCAGATGTAGAGGGAATTAAATAAAGAGTATCAGCTTCTAAATCTACAGGTAATGTATTTTTCTTAGAAAATTTAACTGGCATAACTTAAAAAATATATATTTTTAAATTAATTATACCTTGCTTTTAAATTTTAAAAATCTTAAAAAATACTTAATCTAGTTTTTTCTGAAAAATTCTCAATGTACAGACGATTATCTAATTGTTTTAAATTTTCTCTTAATAAATTTCGAGTGTACAAAAGGTCATTTATATTTAGTAACTCTTCATTATCTTTAAAATACTTCTCTGTAGCTAAGAAATCACTATGCCCCGTTATTTTTTCTCCTGATAAAGAATAAATACTTTGTAAATCCGATAGTTGTGGATTACTATCCTCTGTAATTCCTATTATTTTTTCTAACCTTTCTAAAGACTTCGCAGTTTTATCATTTAAACGACCTAGTGTAGAAACAGACTTATAATTCCCCACATTCATTAAACCTGTATCTCTATTAAAAACAAGTTCTAAATTTAAATTATTTTCGTAATTTAAAAACTTAATTAATGCTTTAGCCTCAGATACTCTATCCCCTAATAAAGAAGTTCTCTTTGATTTTGGTTTTAAATCTACTTTTCCTTCAACATTTTTTCCTAAAAATGTTTTTTTAGGTATTTTTCTGGAATCATATAATTCTTTAAGACGTGATAAATAGAAAAACTTAATAGCGTCAGAATCTAAATCCTTAGAAATAATATCATCTAAAAACTCCTTTTCTAAGGGACTTAAAGTTTCTATAAAAGTTTTTTGAGCAGGTGTTAAGTTATTATTTCTAATATTATTAAAAATAGAATTTTCTCCTTCTACTTTAAAATTCTTAGAATGTAAAGTATCAAAAAAAGGTTTTAAAGTATTTCTCTTACGAGTCTTTTTAGATAAGTAATCGATTCTATTCATTCTTTTAATAACTCTATTTCTATATGATTTTAGACTTACTCTTTCTAAAATATCCTCACCAGCTTCATTTACCCCTTTTTTAATAGTAATATCTACTTTTAAATTTAATAAATCATCAAACTCTTGATTAATAATATTTATTTCTTTCTTATTTCTACTGATTTTAAAATCAATATCCTCTAATAAGTATTTAAATCTATTTGGTGCTTTATTAAGTAGATAATCTTCATATCTAATTAATTTACTATATAATTCTGGATTTGTATTTTTATAATAATTTAAAAGTCCTTTATTTTTTAGGTTATTTAAGTAGTTTTCTGTTCCACTAAAATCAAAATTTTCTAAAGTATTATAAATATCATTTCTATATTTTTCTAACTGAGATTGTTTATTTAATAACTGTTTACGAGTATCTTCTATCCCTATTTTATAGTAAGTTTTTTGAGGTGTATTTCCAGCTAGATTTAAGAGTTTATAACCATTACTAATTCCTTTATCTCTTAATTTTTTTATTAATAATTGTTTCTGTTTTAGAGCTTCATCTATAGTAATTGCTTTTATTTCCCCAGATTTATAAGTTAAAGAACCTCCTATAGATTCTGCCTGATAAGATTTTTTTAAGGGTAATCTTTCTAAAGTTAATTCCTTTAAATTAGAAGGCTCTAAAATAATCTCTAAATCTTCAGCGTATTTAGCAGATAGAGCTTCATCATCTTTAATTTTTTTAGAAATCCTATCTAACTCTTCATATACGTTTTGTCTTCTTAAAACTAAATCTGTAGAACTAGATCCTAATAATTCATCTAATTCTAATTCTATTTTTCTTAAATTTACTAATGGAGTTTCTATTTCTTTTTGGATTTTATTTTCTAAATTAGAAATATAATCATTTGCTTCTTTATAATTCTTATTTATAATTCTATTTAATTTTTCATTAGCTTTTGTAGCTTCATTACTAATATAAAATTTATTAGTTGGAATTTTAGAAAATTGATTATCGTACTTATTTAGAACTGTAAATAATTCCTTATTATAATTTTTTACTTTAATTTTTTCATTTTCTAAATACTTTACTTTTTCTTCCAGACTTTTAATACTGTTTTGAATAGTTGAGTTAAATGAGTTATGTTTTAATTCTTTATTTTGGATACTAGATAACCTATCCAGTAACTCTTTTCTTTGTTTATTATAAAAAGAATCTCCTACTTGTAAAACATTTAAACTGTCTAAATCATCAGATAATAATTTAATTTCTGTTAAATTATTTTGTAAATCTAAATCTTTATTTTTAAATTTTATAAAAGATTCTTGAAATTCATCATTTATTTTATTTAGATTTTTTAATTGATTTTTAACTTTTGTAAAATCTTTATCTAAGTCAGCCTCTATATTTTTTTGAGATTTTCTAATATCAGTTAAATAGTTTAAGTTTTTTTCTCGCTGTCTTTTAACCTCAGATAGAATAATATCTTCTGAATCAAAGCCATCTATAATATCTCTTACTTTAGAATTTAAAATAGAATACTCTTTATCTAAAAGTTTAGAATCTACTTCTTTTAAATTAATTTTAGGTAATGTAATATCTATCTCATTTATGAAATCCTTATAAGTTTTTCTAAGGATGGGAGATCTAACTTCTCTTAAAGCTAAGTCTATATTATTTAATAATTGTAAGCGTTCATTTAATAAAGTTTCTGTATTTAAGACTAAATCATCAGATAAACTTTTTTGAGCATTTAATACTTTTTCAGCATTTAATTTATCTAATGCTATTTTTTCTTCCTTTAATTTTTGCTCTAATATCCTTTGCTCTTCTCTTCTAACTTTTTCTAATTCTATTTGTTCTTGTTTAATTCTTCTACTTTCTTTTAATTTTCTAATTCTTCTTAATTTTTGTCTTCTAACTGAATCATTAATTTCTGTAGAGGTAGAAACAAGAACTCCTTTTCTGTCATACCCTGATACAGTTATTAATTTTCCATTTTGAACCCTTTGATATGATTTTACTTTAACAATATCCCCTAATCTGGGTGACGTTCCTGCTGGTAGAAACTTAGTAACTTTAGGAGGTATTGGTTCTAAATTTTCTGTAATTAAATCTTCCCATGTTACCTTTTTTGTAGGAGGTGCTATTAATGATTTAGGCAGAACAGGTTTTACATTTTGTTTAATTAAATCTTCTAACTTATCTTTCTTCTTAAGAAGATTCTTAGGTATATTTAAATCTTTATTCTTTAAATTTTTGGTAAGAATATCCTCTATATTTATTTTTTTATTTAAAAGACCGAGAGGAGGTTTTAAACTTGTATTTTTTAAATTATTAGAGATTATATCCTTTACAGATATTCTTTTTTTAAATAAGTTAGACGGAATGACAGGTTTTAAATTTTGAGAGTTTAATCTTTTAGTAATTAGACCCTTAATATCTATCTTTTTCTTCAGTAAGTTAGAAGGAATATACTTTCCTTTATTTAATTTATTTGATATTAAATTATTCCAAGTCTCTTTTTTTCTTAATAAATTAGAAGGAGCATTTTCAGTTTTTAATCTTTTAGTAATTAAGTCTTTAATACTTACTTTCTTCTTCAGTAAGTTAGAAGGACTCTTTTCTATTGATACTTTATTTGGTATTTTTAAAGGATTTTTAGGTAATTGAACATCTTTAGATGCCCCTAATAATAATTTTTTAGAACCACTATTAGGTAATTCATCATTTAATTTTTTTTTAATTTGAGAAACAGAATCTAAACTTTCCTTAGATTTATTAAGAATAGAAGTATCTCTAGCACTAGGTAAAAGTAATTGTTCTTTAGGTCTAATACTATCTGCTTCTACTATATTTTTTCTTAAGAATTTTTTGGATAGTAAACCAGCACCTACTAAAGAAGATAAGGTTATGGCAGTTCTAATTATTTTTCTTTTTTTCTCTTCTTTATTTATTTCTTTAGGCATATTTTTATTAACAGATTTCTGTTTTAATAACTAGATTATTTACCAGACAATAATGTCTGGCTTGTTTTAAAGTCCTTAAATTCTTAATACGAAAATCTAAATTATCGTATAAAGTAACTACATATTGTTTATTATCTTTAGAAATTAAGACACCTTTTTTATTTTTAATAAACATTTAAATTAATAACTTTTAATAACTCTTGTTTGTTTAGCAGCTAATTGAGGTCTATATTTAGATTTTTGAGAAGAACTTTTTGAATCAAATCTTGTTCTAACCGTTCACACAACTTGTAGAAAATTGTGAGTTCGTAACGGATCATACGTTACTGGCATAAACGGCAATACCATTAGATCATAGCTATCAAAAGCATTTGACCTTACTTTTCTAATGATGTTATAAGAGCCATTACAGTCAGCGTTGATTAATTTACCACTTCCTGATTTATACAGACCTCGTTTAACTCGTTTACCAGAAAACTTTGGTTTTTTATCTCCGTATTTAGGTAATGGGTCAAAGTCCAAAAAGGATGATTGGCTTGTGTAACTTTCTTCCGTTACCACCACTTTGATTCCCATTAATTCTCCTTTATACTTCAAAAGGTCGATTAATCTAGCATGAGGAATATTTACAAACTGCTGATTATTCTTCTTTCCGATATTTATACCTTGTTTCCATTGGTCATTTTTACCAATAACCAGTGTAGATATATTATTAATTAAGCACCATTCAATAACTCTTTTTGATGAGGTGTGTAAATAATTATCAATACGGCAGTTTCTTTTATGAGTTAAAGCTCTTAATTTACGACTACTTTTAGCCTTATGTTTAACCTCCAAATGAGCTTGTATTTTAGCTTTCTTTTTGTTGTAATTAGTGTTAATTGCTTTTAATGCACCTCCTTTTATTAATAAAGGTTTCGCCTCATTTTGATTAGAGGTTAAAGTGATTAAATTTGTTAATCCTAAGTCAGCACCAGCAATACCTTCTGTTTGTTTAAAAGGTAAACACTCTTGATTATAGACAACTTCAGCAATGTAAGAGTCATTTTTTGGAATAACTCTTACCTCAACTACTTCTGTCAAACCCGACTCAAACTCTATTGGACAAGGTGTTAGCTTTACAATACCTTTTCTCAGACTTGGTTTAGATATAGTTTCAATGGGAAAGATTAACAAATATCTTCCCTTTTCTTTATCCTTATATTTAGGAATTTTTGGCTCTCCTAAGTACTTATGAGGATGTTTAATCCAATCCTTATGAGCTTGTATATATCCTTTCCATGACTGGTCAATTCTTCTTATTATCTGCTTTGCTACTTTAGTATTAGGTAAAGCATAATAAGCATCAGTTTTAGACACCAAATGATAAAGTTTAGTAAAGTCTAGCTTTTTATGGGTATCAAAGAAGTATTGTCTATAATGGTAGTTCGCTAAATTGTATAAATTCTTAGACAAATAGCACTGTTGGTGAAAGTACTGATAGTAAGGATGCTGATAATTAATAATATGTCTTTGTACTAACTGCATGATTCACCTCCAGAAACCACCGAAAGATGAGATTTTTTCTTTCTATTCTCACTAGCTCTTTTGCCATAGATTTTGGCACTCATTGAAGCCATTAAAGAAATAATATCCTCAACTAATTCTGCTTCATAACTTTTTGGTAAGGTTTCTTCTAAAACCTCAATAATAACTCCGTGACTACTAAAGAAACTCTCTAAAAAAGAATAGTTAAATCTAGTCAGTCGATCTTTATGTTCTACAATAATACGACATACTTGATGTGATCTAACTAGATGAAAAATCCTATTAAGTTTAGCTCGTTTATCATTCATCCCACTACCTACCTCCGAAAATATATGCTCGACATTATATTTCTTTTTTAAGCAATGCTCTAAAAGTCTTACTTTTTGTCGATCTAAATCCCCTTTTGCTTTTTGATCGTGAGATGAAACCCTTGCATAAACACAAACTGAAGTAGATACTTCAGGTATTGTTTCACTAATCTGTAATAAGTTATTTATCTCTGATTGTTTGTAGCGTTTATGCCCTCCTTTAGTTTTTATGGGATTTAATTCTCCAGAATTTTCCCATTTGTTAAGAGTCCATCTGGAGACGCTTAGTAGTTTACAAGTTTCAGTGGTTGTTAATAATTTCTCTGTCATCAGTATTATCTCTACTTAGTAAACTAAACCAATGGTCGTAATACTCCTGAAACTCTTGCACAGTAGGAAGTTCATCTTCATCTAACGGTATTGGATGAGAGTAAAATCTTCCATCACTAAGCTCAAAACCTTTTGTGGTTACTT
>JACCDR010217833.1_pt1 | contig 53984 bp, 49 predicted proteins | sample 7446431 | NCBI WGS metagenome assembly JACCDR01 (sample SAMN15323443, study PRJNA562643) | freshwater metagenome | isolation source: river surface water | place: USA:Blue River Watershed | collected 2017-08-17 | reverse complement strand
GACTAGGTTGCACGGCATATTCAATCTGCATACCCCACTGACTGCCATCCCCCAGCAGCTCTTTAAAGCGTGGCGTGTCTTGAGGTGTAGAAATCACCAACACCTCACGAATCCCGCTCAACATCAAAGTGGTGAGCGGGTAGTAAATCATGGGCTTGTCGTACACGGGCATCAGTTGTTTGCTCACAGCTTGCGTGACAGGGTATAGGCGAGTGCCAGAGCCACCTGCGAGGATGATGCCTTTACGTTGTTTGGTCATAGGTATTGTTTAGAGTATTTCGGCAAGCATTCTGTCGACACCTTGTTGCCATGGCGGCATGACGAGGCCGAATGCTTGCTGTAGTTTATGCGTACATAGACGTGAATTCAGAGGTCTCACTGCAGGCGTCGGAAACGCACTGGTTGGCACAGGTGCAATATCCGTCACTTTCCAATCCAACTCGGGCTTGATGGTTTTTGCTTGCGCAATCACATGGGACGCGTAACCATGCCAAGTCGTTTCACCCGAAGCCACCAAGTGATAGACCCCACTAAACGAAATATTTTGCGTGTTTAGTACGCGGCGCATGGCATGTGCCGTAACGTCTGCGATCAGGTCTGCGCCTGTGGGCGCGCCATACTGATCGTTAATGACTGTGAGCTTGTTGCGCTCTTGTGCCAAGCGCAGCATGGTTTTCGCAAAGTTGTGACCGCGTGCGGCATACACCCAGCTGGTGCGAAAGATCAAATACTTGCAACCGCTCGTCACAATAGCTTTTTCACCATCCAACTTAGTCTGGCCATACACACTCAGAGGGCCTGTGCCTTCACCTTCTTGTCTGCTATGTGTACCACTGCCGTCAAACACATAGTCGGTGGAGTAGTGCACCAACCATGCGCCCACTTGCTCTGCACCTTTAGCCAACGCCGCAGGAGCATCGACATTTAAAACCTTGGCCATTTCAGGTTCTGACTCGGCTTTGTCTACAGCCGTGTGTGCTGCTGCATTAACGATGAAATCTGGTTTGTAAGCCAATACCGTTTGCACTAGTTGCTCGGACTTCGATAAATCGCCCCTGTAATCTGCACTGTCGCGGTCTAGAGCCAACACCGCACCCAATGGGGCTAAGCTGCGTTGGAGCTCCCAGCCAACCTGACCGTTTTTACCAAACAATAAGATTTTCATGGTCAGTCAATTAGTCCGACCCAAACAAATCCCGCGTGTACACCTTGTCGGTCACATCAGCGAGGTCTGCAGTTTGTCGGTTAGCCACGATCAAATCGACACGTTGTTTGAAGGCAGCCAAGTCGTTCACCACAGGTGAATTGAAGAAGTGAGACTCTTGCAGCACGGGTTCGTACACGACCACCTCAATGCCTTTAGCCTTCAAGCGCTTCATGATGCCCTGCACACTGCTGGCTCTGAAGTTATCGCTGCCCGCCTTCATCACCAAACGGTAAATACCCACCACCTTGGGCTTGCGTTTCAAAATATCAAACGCCACAAAATCTTTGCGCGTGCTGTTGGCATCCACAATGGCTCGCATCAAGTTTTGCGGCACATCGGCGTAGTTGGCCAACATCTGTTTGGTGTCTTTGGGCAAGCAATAGCCACCATAACCAAACGACGGGTTGTTATAGTGGTTGCCAATGCGTGGGTCTAAGCACACACCATCAATGATTTGCTGGGTGTCTAAGCCCAAAGAAGATGCATAGCTGTCTAGCTCGTTGAAATACGCCACCCGCATGGCCAAATACGTGTTGGCAAACAGCTTGATGGCCTCGGCCTCGGTGCTGTCGGTTAGCAGCACGGGCATGTCTTTTTTAATCGCGCCCTCTTTGAGCAAGTCCGCGAACGCTTGGCCGCGCTCAGACCGATCGCCCACCACAATACGACTGGGGTGCAAGTTGTCATGCAAGGCTCGCCCTTCACGCAAAAACTCGGGCGAAAAAATCAGGTTGTGCGTCATGTACTTCAACCGCATACGCTCGGTAAACCCAACTGGAATGGTAGACTTAATCACCATCGTGGCCTGCGGGTTAATGGCCAACACATCGGAAATCACACTTTCAACAGACTTGGTGTTAAAGTAGTTTGTCTCGGGGTCATAGTCGGTAGGAGTGGCGATGATCACGATGCCCGCCCCCTTGTAGGCCTCTTCTTTGTTGAGCGTAGCTTTGAGGTTAAGCGGCTTGTTGCACAGATAGTCTTGCATCTCTGCGTCTTCAATTGGTAGTTCTTTGCGGTTGATCTGATCTACCTTGGCGGTCACAACATCTAGCGCCACCACCTCATGGTGCTGTGCCAACAAAATGCTATTGGACAAACCAACATAGCCAGTACCTGCGATTGCAATTTTCATCAAACTTCCCCTGCGTATTGCTTGCCCACCCATTGGCGGTAAGCACCACTGGTTACACCCTCAACCCAGTCTTGGTTAGCCAAATACCACTGCACGGTTTTGCGGATGCCGGTTTCAAAGGTCTCTTGCGGCTTCCAGCCGAGCTCACGCTCGATCTTACGGGCGTCTATGGCGTAACGGCGGTCATGACCAGGTCGGTCTTTGACGTAGGCAATTTGCTCGGCATAGCCTTTGCCATCTGCACGAGGAATCAGCTCGTCCAGCACGCTACAAAGGGTATTAACCACCTCAAGGTTGGGCTTCTCGTTCCAACCACCGATGTTGTAGGTTTCCCCTACTTTGCCAACCTCTAGTACGCGAGCAATAGCGCGACAGTGATCTTCAACATACAGCCAATCACGCACCTGCAAACCATCACCATAAACGGGCAATGGCTTGCCCGCTAGGGCATTGAGCAACACCAAAGGAATCAGCTTTTCGGGGAAGTGATAGGGCCCATAGTTGTTGCTGCAATTGGTAGTAAGCACGGGCAAACCGTAGGTGTGATGCCAAGCACGCACCAAGTGGTCGCTAGCGGCCTTGCTGGCTGAGTACGGGCTGTTAGGCTCGTAGTTTTTGGTTTCAGCAAACGGTGGGTCGGCGGGTAGCAGCGTGCCGTACACCTCGTCGGTCGATACGTGCAAGAAACGAAACGCTTCTTTCTCGACAGCAGGCAACTCTTGCCAATACGCACGCACACTTTCTAGCAAGTTGAAGGTGCCCATCACATTGGTTTGAATAAAGTCAGCCGGCCCATGAATAGACCTGTCTACATGGCTTTCTGCCGCAAAGTTCAGCACCGCGCGGGGCTTGTGCTGGGCCAAAAGCTGGTCCACCAACGTGCGATCACCAATGTCGCCTTGCACAAACACGTGGCGGGAATCGCACTCTAAAGCCTTAAGGTTTGCCAAGTTGCCTGCATAGGTCAGCTTGTCCAGATTTACCACCGTTTCGTCTGATGACGACAACCAGGCGTGAACAAAATTACTGCCAATAAAGCCGGCACAGCCGGTCACGAGAATAGTCATGTGTATTTAAGTAGTTTCTGTTTTCGAACCATCCACTCCCAAGGAGTGAGGTGCCAAGAACACCAACAATATCAGCAGAGTGAAGTGCCCCTCTTCCATGTCAATCATCATCGAGTTGGTGGTGATGCTGAGCAAGAACAAAAACACAAACATCACCAAACCCACACGCTGCACCTCGTCTGTTTTGCGCCAAGCGACGCAGCAAGCCTGCGCAAATATAGCTAAGTACAGCACCAAGCCCACCACCCCTTTGGTGGCCAACATATACAAATATTCGTTGTGTGGGTTGTTCCAGTTGTACCAGTTCCACGCCTGAGGCGACACGCCAAACTGCTTGGCTGCGACTTGGTAAGTGGGGGGCAAATCGATGCTGCCCACACCCACCCACCAGTTGCTTTGGCGAATGGCCTCCCAAATCGTGGCCACATACTGCATGCGAATCGACACCGACCCCAGCACCGAAGTCGCACGCTCTTGTGGCGTCATGGCAAAGTATTGGTTAAATTCCGTTACCGCCAGCGCCATGCGACTTTGCACCACGTTTGAGTTGGCAGCCAACACCACCCCGGCCAACACGGCTAATACGAGCCACCACCTGTATTTGCCCACAAACAAACGCTTGGCATTGAGCCCCCCCCACACCCCAAACCCAGCCACCAGCAACACATAGCCCGTGCGACGCTCGCTGGCCAAAAACAGCGACAACACCAGCAACACCATGGGCACCAGGACACGCCACGACAAACTTGGCCGTACCAGCCACATTTGGGCCAAGACAAAAAAGAAACCTACCAATGCCTGGCCGTACATATGCGACATATGCGATGTATGCAAAAACTCGTTAGAGAAATACTTGCCTTGCGGAATCACCCCGCTCAAAGTCAGCACCAAATTGACCGCCATCATCATCGACACGGTGGTCAAGATCACATAAAACGCTGTTCGCGCCAGCAACACCTGGCTAAACAACGCCCACAGTAACACCACAAAGCCAAACGTGCGCATCTCCAGCAACGCTTTGAGTGCCGAGCGCCAACCATGCCCGGCCAGCAAATTGGTTGACACGTCCCACACACAAAACACCACGATCAGCCACAAAAACGTGACCTCGCGTGGCTCCAAAGTTTGCCCACGTGTGTGATGCGCCCACCACGCAAATGGTGCAACCATCAGCATCAGCAGCATCGACACATTGGTTAGCGCAATGTAGTTAAACACCGCAAAGCTAAACACCACCACGGTCAACAAAGCCCACTTCATGTAAAAAGGCTGCACGCGGCATTGCTGCCAATAGCTGTCATGACTCAAAGTTGTCATCTCTTAACTCTCGTGTGTGTTGGCCAAATGCACCCAATCCACCACATCCCCCTCGGGTTGGTAGCCGGGCACCAGTTGTTGAATGAGTGTGCGCATGTTCGGTACATCGTTGGCGTCTACAGCAGTCATCAGTTCGGCCAAACGTTGCTGTAACTCATGCCAAGGCAAAAACTCTTCATGCGCTTTCATGATGCGCGCGTGCTGGGTAGGTTGGGGGTTGTCACCAATCAGCAGTTCTTCGTACAGTTTTTCGCCCGGTCGCAGACCGGTTACTTCAATGGCAATATCCCCCTCGGGGTTGGCGCTGTCTTGCACCGTTAACCCAGAGAGCTCAATCATCTTGCGGGCAAGGTCAACAATTTTCACGCTCTCGCCCATATCCAGCACAAACACATCACCCCCAGTGGCCATAGCTCCTGCTTGAATCACCAATTGCGCAGCTTCGGGAATCGTCATGAAGTAACGGGTAATGCGTGCGTCTGTCAGAGTGATAGGCCCGCCCTGCTGAATTTGCCTGCGAAACAGCGGCACTACCGAACCCGACGAACCTAACACATTGCCAAATCGCACCATCGACAAACGCATAGTATGGCCTTGCTGTTGCGTTTGCTCGGCAAGGGCTTGCAACACCATCTCTGCCAACCGTTTGCTAGCCCCCATGATGTTAGTGGGGCGCACCGCCTTATCGGTGCTGATCAGCACAAAGTCAGGCACACCATGGGCCATGGCCTGCTCGGCCACCACCCAAGTGCCGCGCACATTGTTGCGCACACCTTCAGCTGGGTTGTGCTCGACCAAGGGCACATGCTTGTAAGCCGCCGCGTGGTACACCGTGTGTGGCTGCCATGTACGCATAATTTCAGCCATGCGTTGCTCGTTGCGCACGTCGGCCAGCAATGGCACGAGTTCAACTGGGACATCCGTCAATTTTTTCTGCAACTCTTGGTGTATGCCGTACAACGAAAACTCGCTCTGTTCAACCAGCAAGAGCTTGGAGGGTTGAAGCAGCGCAATTTGCCGGCAAAGCTCGCTACCGATCGACCCGCCGGCACCGGTCACCATAACAACTTTATTGGCGTTATTTTTGGCAAGCAATCCAACATCTGGACTCACGGGCTCGCGCCCCAGCAAGTCATCAACATCAAGGTCTCGCAAGTCAGATATGCTCACTTTGCCTTGCGCCAACTCGGTCACACTGGGCAGCGTGCGAACCGACACTTGTGCCGCACGAATTCGAGACAACACCGCATTACGCCTGTGTCGGCCAATATTGGGTAAAGCAAGCAACACATCCTTAACTCCAAAATTGAGCACCAATGCACTCAAGTCAGCGGGTTTATAAATCGGCACGCCATTGAGTACCTGCCCTTGCAAACGCTCGTCGTCGTCCAGAAAACCGATAACCTGCATCTCAAGGCTGTGCACCATGGCTGCTGCCAATTGCCGTCCGGCATTTCCTGCCCCATATACCAACACCTTTGTTCGATTCATGCGGCGTACAATGCCCTGATACCTGTCGCCCAGCCACATCCTCACCACAAGGCGGGATGCCCCCACCAGCAACAACAACAACAAGGGCTGCATCAACCCAACTGTGCGTGGCACGCCGCCCACTCCTACAACCGTAAACACCACCGCATATAACAAGCCATAGACTGCTGCAGCTTTAGCCACGGTCAACAACGCAGGCAACCCCGTGTATCGAAAAATGGCGCGATAAAAGCCAAACACCATAAAAATAGGCAATGCCAAGCACCACGAGCCCAGTATGGCCACATCTGGCCGTAAAAAGCTATCGCCCTTTAGCCAGACAAATTCATCCAACCGCAAATAGAATGCCAACCCAACGGTCAGCATGCACAACGCTGCATCTATAGCCATCGCCATCACACGCTTGACCCAGCGCGGCATTGACAGCAAAGCGATGGCCAATGGCTTAAGCACGAACACGATCTCCCGCCCCTTTGCCCTTTAGCGTTTGAATGATGTAGCTGAAATACGCACGAACAGTCAGTGAGTTCAGCATTTGGGCATCTGTTTGAGCGAGCAACTCTGGCGTTGACATATCGATCCCACTCACTTGAGCCAAGCCAGTGATACCGGGCCGCACACCAAATACACCTTGCGCCTCACGCACAGATATCAGATCCGTTTGATTGGGTAAACAGGGACGAGGCCCAACCAAACTCATATCACCCACCAACACATTCCACAGTTGAGGCAACTCATCCAACTTGGTTCGGCGTAAAAACCGACCTATTGGTGTAATACTGTTAGCTTGAGCCAAATGGGTTGCAACCGATGCCGTTCCTAGCCGCATGGTTCGAAATTTCACTAGCGTAAACGACTTCTGATATCGCCCCACTCGCTTCTGTCGAAATATGGGTGAGCCCGTGTCAAACCAACCTAATAAGACCAGCAACAACAACAACGGCCAACATAACATCAAGCCAAGTAAAGAAAAACAAACATCTAAAAATCGAGTCATCTCAAGCCACTTTCGCCCTCATCAATCTCAATTTGTTGATTGCTTTTGCTGAATTACTACTTTCTGCAAAGCCTCACCCACAGAAATTGGTGGCGTCCAACCTAAAATTTTTCGCGTTTTGGTGATATCCAGTTGCAATGATCCACACAGCCGCTGATAAATCTTTGGGTTCGCCACAATGATGGTTCCTAACTTTAGTAATGGTAGGGGCACAAATACCAAACGAGCAGAAATGCCTAAGGATTTTCCCATTCGGTCAAGCAAATCGGCCGTTGAGAGGTCTTCACCGTCACTCACTAAGAATGTCTGATTTGCTGCAGCTGGATGATTCAAACATGTCACGATTAAATCAACCAAGTTATCCAACGCGACGAAGCTGCGCCTGTTATCGGTCACTGCAGCCAGTGGGATTGGAATACCACTGGCTATCCACCGACTCAAGGAGGCAAAGTTCCCTTTGACTCCAGCCCCATAAACCAAGGGGGGACGGATAATTACCACCTCCATACCAGTATCTGCCGCGATTTGATGCAACAGCTGTTCTGCCTCATACTTGGACACACCATAGGGATCGTCGGGCTTAGGCATATCATCCGCGGTAAAAGGTTGCCCTTGCAGAGTCAATTCGCCATTTACCTTAACGGAACTTATAAATATAAAACGCCGAACCCCAGCCGCAGCCGCTTGACGCGCAAGACTGACCGCCCCATCAACATTAACTCTACGAAACTCTTCCAGCAGATCTTTGCTTTTGTTATTCATGACATGGACTCGAGCTGCACAATGCACAACGACATGCACACCATTTAGAGCACGCAGCCAATCCGTTGAGGGCCGCATGTCACCCACCTGAAATGACTGAACGCCTTTGGGAAGTTGAACCCTTGTGCTCCGTAACGTTACGAACACTTCGTTAGAGTTGCTATCAGCAGCCAATCGCCTTACCACTGCCCCCCCCACAAAACCGCTGGCACCTGTTACTAATATTCGATTCATGTTATGCCTTATCGAGAACTACCGCCTCGGTCAACAGTGCTTCTAGTCGGTTCATCAGCTGATAGCGTCCAAACTCTTGTTGCGCGTAGCTTAAGCCATTCGATCCCATCTGCTGCCTTTGCCCTAGACTCATACCTGCCATAGTCAGTACAGCCCTAGCCAAACCCGCGCTATCACCTGCGCTACAAGTTAATCCTGCATCAGCAGCTTGTATAACAGCTGCCCCCTCACCATCTAACATGCCAAGCAAGGGAATGCCAGCCATCAAGTAAGACTGCACCTTGCCCGGAATCGTCATACTGAATACGGGGTCGCGTTTTAGCGTGACCAATAACGCATCAGCATGGGCATAAAACGAAGGCATGCGATCGATCGAAAAACGACCAGGTAACAACACTTGTTTATCTAAGCCGCGTTTGATAACCTCAGATTGAAGCCAATCAAACTTGCGCCCATCTCCCACAATGACCCATCGAATATTTACATTGGTTCTCAATCTCTCTGCTGCCTCTAGCAATGCAGGCATGTCTTGAGCCTCGCCAATGTTTCCAGAAAACATCACAGTGAACCCGCTTTGCCATTCAGACACTTCTGGTGCCAACTTGACATTGCCTTGCGCCAACAAATCTTCTGACCAGCTTGGAAAGTAACGAATTTTGGACTTGTCATCACAGTAGCGTGCAATGCTGCCCAAAAAACTGTGCGACTGCCCCAACACCAAGGTACAACGGTTGTAGATGAAACGCACCATGCGACCCACCCATCCCAGTACCAATGATGAACGCACCACTCCTATAGCAGCCAAGGACTCTGGCCACAAGTCAAGCGCCCAAAATACGACTGGCGCTTTTTTAATCTTGCTAAGTAAAACTGCTGGCAACCCCACTGTTACGGGCGAAGGCTCGAACACGAAAATAACATCAACTGGCTTACCTCGGAGTTGCCAAGGCCCGAACATAGACGCACCTACAACAAAACTTAGATAATTGAACATTAAGCGCACCCCCCCAGTACCGCGTAACAGCATGGGTACGCGCACCACTTTAGCCCCTTCATATTCAGCGAAAGCGTTTGGTTTCTCCCGAAAGTCATCGAATACTTTACCAGTCGGGTAATTGGGAATGCCAGTAAGCACCGTGACTTCGTGCCCACGCAGTACCCACTCCTTCACCAAGTCATTGATGCGGAAATTTTCTGGCCAAAAGTATTGGCTAACAACAAGTATCCGCAACTGCACCTCAATATCTCTTCCACACCACTCGGTTCACAAAATCGGTGTAGCTGTGAATAATACGGACCACTTTGTCGCTAACGTTAGGCATGCTGTAGTCGGGTACAAGACGCATGCTGCGGTCGGCGCCACGTAACTGTGTAGCCAAGATGACTAAACCTTGCAAAACACGCTCTACATCTAAACCCACCATCATCACAACAGCCTCTTCCATACCTTCAGGGCGCTCGTGAACCTCGCGTAAATTCAATGCTGGAAAATTCAGAATAGACGATTCTTCGTTAATGGTTCCGCTGTCTGAAAGCACTGCTCTGGCCTGCATTTGCAGGCTCACATAGTCATGAAATCCCAATGGCTTCATCAAGCGCACCAAAGGGTGAAATTTCGCCCCTGAAGAGTCAATTCGTTTTTGGGTCCGTGGGTGTGTAGACACAATCAAAGGTAATTGATACTCTTCAGCTACAGCATTCAATACCGTCACAAGATTTGCGAATGACTTGTCTGACTCAATATTCTCCTCACGGTGAGCGCTAACCAAAAAGTAATGCTCGGCCTGGAGCGCTAAGCGGTTCAACACGTTGGAAGCCTGAATTTGTGGCAGGTAATGATGTAGCACCTCGTACATGGGGCTACCAGTCTTAATGACTTGATCTGGCGGCAAGCCTTCACGTAGCAGATAGTCACGGGCAATAGTGCTGTAGGTCAGGTTAATGTCGGCCGTGTGATCGACGATACGCCGGTTAGTTTCTTCAGGCACCCGCTGGTCAAAACAGCGGTTGCCTGCTTCCATATGAAAAATTGGTATTTTTCGTCGCTTGGCCGGAATCACCGCTAGACAGCTGTTGGTATCGCCCAGCACCAGTACCGCTTCAGGCCGCTCCTGTTCCAACACTCGATCAACGGCGATAATGAGACTCCCAATCGTGTAAGCTGCTCCCGTAGAGTTGTTTGCACTGTCGAGAAAGTGATCTGGCTTGCGGATACCCAGATCATCGAAAAAGACCTGATTCAACTCGTAGTCGTAGTTCTGTCCTGTGTGCACCAATACATGATCGCAATGGCAGTCTAATTGGGCTAGGACCCGTGACAAACGGATGATTTCAGGCCGTGTGCCCACCACAGTCATAACTTTGAGTTTTTGCATACTTTTTACGTTAATTGGCGTCAAATCAGACACCTGTAGGTATCTGGACGCTGCTGATCAAACACCTCGTTGGCCCACAACATTACTACCAACTCATCAGTGCCTATGTTTGTAATGTCGTGCGTCCAGCCTGGCACAGTTTCTACCACCTGGGCCTTTTCGCCTGAGGTATTCAACTCGTGCATCTGCCCAGTTTGCATATGTCGAAAACGAAAAAGTGCTTGCCCTTTTATCACCAAGAATTTCTCGGTTTTGGTGTGATGGTAATGCCCTCCACGGGTTACCCCTGGATGCGCTGTGAAAAAGGAAAACTGCCCCGCATCTGGGGTCTTGAGCATTTCCACAAACACACCGCGGGGATCGCGGTGTTGTGGCACGCTGTAGGCAAAAGCCTCTACAGGCAAATAACTCACATAGGTGGCATAAAGGGAACGAGTCAACCCACAACCCACGCGGTCGGTGGTCAAATCAAAACGGCTGTCATAAAAACCCTGTAACTGCCGCGCCAAAGCGCCTACTGTGGCTTGATACAGGGGCCCCACCTCCAAAAAGTCACCTACTGCTGGTGGCTCCACGGTCCCGGCAAGCACCTTGTCCCACAACGACAGCACATCGTCCACATACACAAGGTTGAGCAGCGCCGAAGGGTCATTCACCTGTATAGGCAAACCACGGGTAATGTTGTGGCAAAACGTTGCCACAACCGAGTTGTAGTTTGGCCGACACCATTTGCCAAACACGTTAGGCAACCGGGAAGCAAACACAGACACCCTCGTTTTGGAAGCCAACTCAAACAGCATATCTTCTGCTTGACGTTTGCTACGGCCATAGGGGTTATCTAATTCCGCCTGAGTAGACGACGTGTACACCAGTCGTATGCTTTTCCCCGAGCGCCTTATTTCATTATCAACAGCTGCAACCAAAGCCATCGTCAAATCGGTGTTAACAGTCTTAAACTCTGAGGGGTCTTGGGGTCTGTTAACCCCAGCCAAATGGAAGACCACATCAACGTCTTGCAACAGAACCCCGAGTTCCGAGGTGTTCTGCTCGCGAGTGAACAGCGACACCTGAACACCAATTTTCTCAGCCAAAAACAGACGCAAATTCTGCCCCAAAAAACCATTTGCGCCAGTGATCAGAACACGGGTCACGTCACGCCTCGGCTTCTGCGTGCTCGCCACGCGCAATGCGTTGCATAAAGTCCAGCTTGTACAGAAGGGCCTGCATCCCAGCCTGATCGAGCCTAGTAGTGTTGTGCGAGTTGTAATCCTCTCCATGGGTGCTTTTCGTCAAGCTGCGTTCACCTTGTTCCACAAACTTGGCGTAATTCAAATCCCGCCCATCTGGCGGCACTCTGAAATATCCACCAAGGTCTTGCGCACAGGCCAACTCTTCTCTACTCAGCAATGCTTCATACAGTTTCTCACCATGGCGAGTACCAATTTCAAACACTGGGTGCTCGGGTTTACCCATTAAAGCCAAAACCGCCTTGGCCAGCACTTCTACCGTTGCAGCAGGCGCTTTTTGCACGAAAATATCACCGTTATTACCGTGCACAAAGGCGTACAGCACTAGGTCAACCGCATCATCTAGTGTCATCATGAAACGTGTCATAGTGGGGTCTGTGATGGTAATGGGCTTGCCTGAACGAACCTGGTCCACAAACAAAGGGATCACAGATCCCCTCGAAGCCATTACATTGCCATACCGCGTGCCGCAAATTACAGTGCCTGCGCCCTCAAGGTTACGGCTAGTCGCAACCATAACTTTTTCCATCATAGCCTTGCTAATGCCCATCGCATTAATGGGGTAAACAGCTTTATCGGTACTCAAGCACACCACACGACTAACGCGCTCAGCAATAGCAGCCTCAAGCACATTTTCTGTCCCAAGCACATTGGTCTGAACAGCCTGCATTGGATAAAACTCGCACGACGGGACTTGCTTCAAGGCTGCAGCATGGAAGACAAAATCCACCCCTCGCATGGCCGCAACTACGCTACGTGCATCACGCACATCGCCAATATAAAACTTGAGTTTCGGGTGCTCAAAACGCTTCCGCATGTCGTCCTGCTTCTTCTCGTCGCGGCTAAAAATACGAATTTCACCTATGCCGGTGTTTAGAAAACGGCGCAAGACCGCCCCACCAAATGAGCCAGTTCCACCAGTAATTAAAAGAGTTTTATTCTCAAATTCACGCATTTTTAAACCGCCTTAATAAATCTTTTCAATATTTCTTTGACCGTATGAGGCATCAGATACTGCACTAAGCGCTGCGCCTTGACTAACAACGCTGGCTTCAAACCATCAGCAAAGCCAGGAACTAGAGCCCTGACCTCCATCAATATTTGCGTAATCGCATCCTCGTATGTCTGATACACGTCATCGGGCTCACGCCCCGTAGCGCGATACGTGGCAGACAAGCGGTCAAAATCACCATTGGCTAACAATTGAAACTGATGAAAATGGTAAAAAATCAAAGGAACCCCATCCACCGTGAACCCCTGCTCTGCACAGCGGTCAAACCGATTTTGTGAATAATTCCAAGGTGCCACACCAGCACCGGGATGGGTCAATATGCAAAGGTTACTGTACGTAACAGGCCACTCATCTAGGTACTTCTGATCGCCCATCCGTTTTTCTTCCAAACGGTGGAAGCACCACTCAATGCACTGCTCCCGCCAACGGGCCAGGCACGCCATCCCTTGCTCGTCCCGCTTGAAGCCCACCCATTGCACACAAAACCTGCCATTCATTTCCAAGTGCTTCAATGGCGGGGAGAACCGGTGCTCAATGATCGCGATGGAAGCTGCGCCAATTTCGTCAAACAAAGGCTGCAAAGCCCCATAAAAATAAAGGTCTGCATCAAGGTAGGTGATCTCCTGCACGTGTAGGTTGTGTTGCATTACATACCAAGGCAGGCAAGGCGACAATGTCCAACAGTATTCGGCAACGCTACGTGTGGGCTTGACTGCCAGCAAAGCCTCATCTTCAACCTCGGCCAAGGACAAGCACGCCACGTCGGGCAAACGCAGCCTTTCGAGTAAGTCACGGGTCAGCTGGTCCATGCACAACACATCTACATGAGCATCAGGGCAGTGTTGCTTTAATGAGCGAAGCATAGCAACACCTTTGAGCAGGTAATTGCTGTCAAACAGGGTGCAAAAATGGCGCATGCTCATTCAATTAATCTTGGCACAACTCTGCGCAGGCATGCACTCTCATTCACGCCCTTTAGACAGGTATTGCTCCAACAGGGGGGCTAACTCTTCCATGCGGCACTGGTAAGTGTGATCCCGTAGCGTTCGAGCCTGTCCAGCACGGGCTATGGCAATCGCCTCTTCCGGGTGGGATGTGTAGTAACGGATAAGTTCCGCTGCTTCTTCAGGACTATTGTAAGCTACCACCTCTTTCCCCACCTCAAACAAATCACCTAGATTGTCTTTCTGGTCTGTGATCAACAAAGAGCCCACTCCAGTGGCTTCGTACAATCTCATGTTGTTGGCATTGTTTTCAGCCACATTGATGTGCCTGTTCAACGTAACCTGGCTACGGGCCAAGGCGCAGTACATGTCCAGCCCCCACACCTCACCATGGTGTTTTGCCCGCACAGGCGACGTGTGCTTCAGACTGCTGGCACCGTAACCATAAAACTGTATCGGGGTATTGTCGGCTAGGTACTCCAACATGGGCAAGGCTTTGCCGTGGTGGCGGCTGATGCCCCCCACAAAACTGGCCGGAATATCTTTAGCCACAGCCCCCAACAACTCCAGCACCCGAGTATCAAAGCCTATGCGAAAATAGGCTGAAGCAATGCCCATGGCCTGTATGCGCGGCACGAAGTGGGCAAACGAAGTCAGTACAAGATCGTACCCCTTAAGGTAAGCCTTTGGCGGCAAAGGGCTGGCAATCTGTCCCACAATCAATTTAACATAGGATCGCAGTTCCGCAAGTTGCTGGGGGGGGAAAAACCAGAGGTCTTGACAATACAACACATCAGGCCGCATGGCCTTGATCTGCTCTACCGCAATCTGAACCAAACCAGACAAAGTAGAGAACCATGGCCCAACCAGCGGCAATCGCATGGCACGGCTAGGCAAGCGCAAAACTATGCTATTGCATGCCATGTCTGCATCCTTCGCCCAAGCTTTTTGCAATGGCACACAATTTACTATCAAGTCCTGCGCATCATGCCCCATGGCACAAAGGTGGCGCGAGTAAAAATCTGAGGTACCAAACACCTGATTCAGGAGACTTTGCCGCTGGTCATTATAGGTAGCATCGGCCAATGCCGCGTTTGCAGCGTAATGCGTGGCCAAAAAACGCGGGTAGTAGGTATCAAGCAATGCAATACGCATGGATCAATTTGACTGTTTGGGCGGGTTTATACTAAGAAAAAATGTATTCAATATTATATTTAATTTTTCTTATTTTTTCTTAAAAACTGAGTCAACCAAGACAAATACAGATCCAATAAAAACAAAATACATGGAATGATGAACAATCCATATGTAATTAATGTCGTCTGTAGCGAAACTTGGAGAAGAAACAAAACATTCAAAACAAGAACGATCTTGAAAATTTGCCGAATCAAAATTACGCGTAGCACTTCAAAGAGTCGATCCAAAAAGCAAACATACAAGAACCCCAAAAAGGAGAATCCCACGACACCAAGCAAACCCCAAGCCGCGTAACCGCCCAACACAAAATACCCAGGATTACTTCCGTAATTATTTGTACCGTAAAGGGCCTGCAACACTTCTAAATCTGGAATTCGATGCTCCAACCCAAGTACTTTTGCAAAAACCCCAACCCCATTCACCCCAGTAAAAGATAACAAATCTGGATATGTTGCACAATATTTTAAAATAGCAGCATATGGCTCCCCCCAAATCCTCTGTATTGCCGGTCGCAATAAAGAATTCAACCCATTGAGCCCCCAACCTTCTTGAATTATGTACAAAAAGATTAGAGCACAAAATCCAGAAAGTGCAACGACCACCCACAGAAATATTAATTCCTTACGGCTAAACTTATGCGATGAAACAAAAATCCATGCAACTACTAGATAGCCAGCATAGTAGAAGTAAGGCAATTTCGCCAACGAAAGTGGAATTGCCAAGAAAAATAGCAGGGCCAAAACTCCTGCCATCAAAGCTCTCCCAACTCTCAATAGCGGTGTAATTATTAAGCCAAATAAAATTGGCAGTATCGCAAATCGAATACGCCCGAGCACCTCATCAAGCAACCATGTTCCAGTTAATATTTTATTTCGCAAAAATGAATATTCGACATCGGTCAACCTCCCCATAAGAAATTTAAAGGTAACCAGTCTAAAATATACAAACTCCTCTTGTAACAATAGCGCGAATAATAAGAAAATTGAACACCCCACTGCGAACCATGCGATTTTCAATTCTATTTCAGGAGGTAAATCAACCAAAGAGATCGCCTTAGTAGCGCGCATCCATGAATTAATCCACAGCACGCAACCGCCCATAAAAAATGTAATAGCAAGAATTTTTTGGGCCTCGATTGAAGCACCGGCAAAAGACTCTAGTTGACCATAAAGAGTCTTCCCCATGGGATCAATCAGACTGTATGGAGCAACAACCAAAAGCAAACCAACGGAAAACACATCCATCAAATTCACACCTGCATCATTTGGACGAGTCTTCAACCATGTGAATGTGAAGAATATCAGAGAAAGTATCTCAAGAAAAAATGACATCTTAAATTCTCAATGATTTCCAGCCAAAATATACAGTTGACAAAGTCAACAACGAATTAGCCAAAAGCAAGGATGCCGCCGCACCTATTGATCCATAATAATATGCGCTGTAAAAGCAAGCAGTAAAACATACGACCAGACTCAGAAAATTCACCCATGCATAACTTCTTTCACCATCTGTCATCAATAATAATGAACTGAAAGGCAGCGAGTACGCGAAAAGCATATTTGCCAGCAACAATATTGCTAGCAAATCCGAGGAAAACTGAAAGCTCTCCCCGAAAAATATTTGTAATATTTTATCGCCAAAAAATACTGACACTATCCAGACAGGCACAAGCAATATAGTCAACACCTTTAGCTGAAACATCACATGCTTTTTTACTTTTTCAAACTCACCTTGTTGAAAGTCTCTACTTACCCTTGATGAGAAATACTCCATCATAGCCAGCGGCATAAGTAATATTACAAGCGATATTCTATTTGCAGAATTAAATTCCGCCATTTGGACAATGCCTACAATTGGAGCAATCAAGATCACATCAACCTTATCGGTTAAAAACCTACTACCAGCACCTAAGGCACGTCGAAAAGATGAAACCAAATAACCTTTTAATTCTATTACCGGCTTACCACGAAAGACATTTTTAGGCATTAATCGCTTTAAATAAATTGCTTGCACAAGGACGGAAAATGTATACGATATAGATAAAATAATAATAATATTCAGCGCCTTCAAATTAGCAGCTAACGATATGGCACTTAATGTAAAAAGCAATGGAAATACCTCACCTAACAACACGCCAGCACGAACAGCCCCCAATCCGACAAGGTACTCCCTAAAAATATTTGCTAATAGAAGCGGTAAAACCAGAGTCATGGCACTCTCTATGCTGCCCCCCAACTGCTCAGATGAAAATTTAAAGTATATAGAACCATACAAAACCAATATACCCACAACCATCCAACAAATCGGAAATAAAAAAGATGCTATAAAAAACCCTTTACTCTCGTTTGAGTCAGAATAATTTAAATTTTCAGCATCGTGGAATGTGGCAGATTGTTTCCGGATAAGACTGTACCATCCCAACCCTGCAACTTGAGCGACAATATGCGCCAAACTAAACGCATATAGAAAGTCAGCATAAGCGGCTATTGCTAGAGCATGCGCCAATACTGAAATTATTACGATAGATAGCAAACGCGCCGATGCAAATCCTGCCGCTATTTGGATAACATGCCCAATTGACGTAGTAAAAATTTTACGAGTTATTTTTACTAAATTCATGTATGGCATTTATGACGGCCTCAATTTCATTTTCAGAATGACCAAAAGACACTGGCAAACTCAACTGAGTACCACATAACTCATCAGCAACCGGATAACTACCCTTTAGAATTCCTTGCATTGCAGTTTGCCTGTGCGGAGGAATTGGATAATGAATTTCTGTTTTGATGCCTTTATTTAAAAGATAATGACGCAATACGTCTCGCTGATGATGACGAATAGCAAAAATATGAAACACATCATACTCATCATCGCTTAAATATGGCAATATAATATCGCCGTCACCGGCCAAACCTTCGAAATACAATTTCGCCATCTGCCTCTTATGCAATGTCATTTCTGACAGGTATCGCAACTTAACTCGCAATAAGGCAGCCTGCAACTCATCGAGACGTGAGTTGACGCCAATATATTGATTCACATATTTGATCTTGGAACCATAATTTCTTAAGTAATGCAGACGATCCGCCAAGTTATCATCATTGGTCACTACCGCCCCGGCATCACCAATAGCTCCTAAATTCTTAGTCGGATAAAAACTAAAGCAGCCCGCATCACCAAATGTACCTGTCATCTTTCCTGCAAACTTTGCACCATGAGATTGTGCGCAGTCTTCAATGAGTTTAAGATCATGAGTTTGTACAAATAATCGAATTTCATCCATTCGACAAGTTTTACCAAATAAATGTGTGACACACACCGCTCGAGTGTTAGATGTAAGCGCTTTTGGCAACTGCGCCGGATCAATATTAAAAGTTTTTATATCAGGCTCAACCAACACAGGCCTGTGACCAGCACGTATGATCGCCAGAATGGTCGCTATGTAAGTGTTTGATGCAACCAATATATCACTAGCTTTTGGCAAATCCAAAGCTTCAATTGACAAAACTAAAGCATCTAAACCATTGGCAACTCCTATACAGTGCTTAGCACCAGTATAAGCCGCGAATTCAGCCTCAAATGTACTCACCTCTTTTCCTAGTACATACCATCCAGATCGAATCACACGGCTAGCGGCAACTTCCAAGTCTGCCATGAACTTTTGATTCGATTTGTTTAAGCTTTCATATTCAATCATGATGGGGATATCTTTCGTCAATATAATCTGAACGATCGTAATGTTCAGATGAAATTACTAATAAAACAGAATTCGCACCAAAGGACATAGTGTGCCAGTCTTTAGGTTCAACCAACAAGCAATGACTTGGGGAATCTAGTTGAATGTCATTGCATACATGCCCATCATCCATGTGCATAACAACCTCGCCCGAGATTGCAATTAAAGCTTGGCGTGTTTTGTGATGCCGATGTCCACCACGCACTTGACCATCAGCCCCGTAAATCCAGTAAGTACGCTTAATCTCGAATGGCAAAATGTCATCCAGAACTGTTAGCACCCCTCTTTCATCTTGGAAAGTAGGTAATTGCAAAATCGGAAAATAAGATTGATTACTTTTAAACTTTTTAGACATGCTTGAAATAGTTATTAATTTAAAATTATTAAAATTTATTGGAAAATATCAAGGTAGCGAAGTGCTCGATCTCTAGGAGAAGAGAGTTTTAAAATATACTCCCGCCCTTTTCGAAGGCGCTCAATATCAGGTGGAGCTTGATAAAATTTATAAATTTTATCTGCCGCATTATCTGGGTTGTGTGGGTCAAAGTACTCTGCAAAATCGACGCAGATGTCTCTGACGAATGGTCGATCAGACGCAAATAGCGGGACCTCCATAGCTAATGCTTCTAGTGGCGTCGCCGAAAAGCATTCTAATAAACTGGGAAAAATGAGACCATCAAGGCTTCTATAGAAAGATGGGCACTGAGCAACTGAAATAGCACCCACGTTTACTACCTCTTCTCGAAATTCATTTGTACAACACTCCCATTCTTCATCAGTGAATGTTACTAGCATGCGCACCGACAGTTGATACCTTTCAAGCAAGGATTTTCGTATCTGCGGCAAAATTATTGTGTTCTTATGCGTGTAGTTGCGCCCCAAAAATCCAAAGGTTAACTGTTGATCGCGAGCGAACATCGGCTCTATTTGCTGAACACGATTTTGAATGAATATCGATCCCACGCAATTACTAACAATATCCACAGGTCTCCCCCTAGCTATCCCTCTCTCTACTAAGCCTTTTTTTACATGCTCCAACTCCACGATAAAATGATCTGCATTTCTGAAGGCTTGCGCCTGTAACCAAAACTTGAAGCGAGTAATTATTCGACTGAAACGACTTATTAATCGATATGCATCTGTATCTGGATAAATAATCCACGGCTGAGCAAAACCGACCAATCGATATGCTCGGCGCAATGGAATATACAACGGCCCGAAAATTACAAATACGCAAGAAAACTTATCCATCTGCACTTGGTCGCCAGAAAAAAAGGCCCTCACACCCCGGTGATTGACCACTTTGTAGCGCGGAATTTGCGTTGTATCGATTCCTATACTTTGTAAGCTGTTATGCACCGATGTTGATGCCCAAATCGTCATTCCATCTTGATCATCTTTCAGTAAATCTAACATCTCAGCAATGACCGAGGTGGCAACTTGTATGCCTCCACCGACATGCAGATTTGCCGCGTATAGCAAAGTTGATTTGAACTTCATAAGCTCGAAAAATCACGAAGACTCTTCACGAATCGATTGGTTTTACGATCAATATTGTGAGTATTCTCGATAGTCTTTTTTGCGTTGAAACCTAAAAAAGCCTGCAATCTGGCATCGGATAGTATGCGAAGCATAACCCGCGAAAGATCCTCGGCATTTCCCTCTTGGTAAGTAAATCCATTGAGACCTTCTGCAACTATCTCGAACTCAGAACCTTGATGGTCAAGACTATCGTCCGTAACAACAGGTAGACCGTATGACATGGCATGATGCCCACTCAGCCCTAGAAATGTGGGCACAACAAAAACCTGAGCACTTAGATACCAAGGACAAAGTAATTTTTCATCATAAATAGAACCCATAAATTTAACTGAATTCTTAATTCCGAGTGATGCGGCCAATTCCTCAAGCTGACTTCGTTGATCACCATCACCTATCAAAATTGCAAGCACATCATCACGTTCAGTCACAATACGTTTCATCGCGTATAGCAAAAGCTCAGGTCGCTTCAAACGCGTTAGCCTGACAACTTGTAGAATAATTTTTTTCCCTTCAATGCCTTGCTCATATCTGAATTTTCGCAAGTCATCAGCCGACATCATTGCTGAATATTTAAATGGCTGTCGTTCATCAATCGCAGTTCCAACAACACAGACCGATGCTTTAGAAGCACCTTTGCAAACAATCTGACTGGCCCCAATTCTTGTGTAAGTTAAACAGCGACCGGCCAATTTTCCAAGTATGCGGAAGTAGATACTCGTAAAGATCCTAACACCGCCAACTCGATGAAACATACCCCACGCAGCCGTCTTTTTCCCCGTTATTTTTGCGCAGAAAATAGCAAACAGCTGACTCCATTCTCGAGGCGACGCACTAAATACTGTAATATCTGAGTTAATTTCAGCGAGTACACGAAGAATTTTAGGCCGAAAATAAACTCCCCCTATTAAAATACTATCTAATTGTTTGACCTCAAACTTGCAAAGCTCAGGCCTGTATTGATTTAATGAGTCTTTGCTATTTAAATCCGCCAGTAATATTAATTTTATATCTGGATTAAGCTCCACAATTCTATTAAAAAATGAGATCGCATACAAAGGCAAAACAGTTTGAACTATAGAAATTTTCATGATTTTCGCATGCACTCTGAACCACCACTATAAGGCTTTTCTAAGATAAAGAAAGCTGATGTAGGTCGTATCTTTCTCCAATTTGAGATTGCGTGATAAGTCAAGTTCCAGCGAAACAACTTGCACAACATCTTATCCAAACGAGTAATGATTGGATTGTTATACATACGCGGCACAACGCGTTGAAAGATGATCGACAAAGGCGGGAATACACACAAAGCTTCATGGCGAACAACAAGTCCAACATCACTGATCATGCCATTTAGGAGATCAAGAGGGATTCCGCGTTCGTGCCGCGTCAAGCCAGTTCGAGGAAAACGCCAGTCACCCATAGACACCACGGGCTCGCGCAAGAGCATTGTTGCGCCTGGCTTCATCACTCGAGCGATTTCCGCAAGCACAGCGAAGACATTCGGAACGTGATGCAGCACGCCAAATGCTGTAACGAAATCGAAATGCCCGTCAACAAATGACAACTGCCCGCTAAGTGCAGGTTTAACATATGTGCATGGAACCGTACCAATTTGCTCTTTTACAAATGCATCCGATGGGTCAATGATCGTAATATGCCTTGCCAGACCTAATACGGGTTCAAGCTCTTCACCGTAGGCACTGCCAAACCCAAGCACTTCTAGATTTGAATGAAGCTTTAAATTTGCATAGCCATGTAATTGATTCAACGCATGGTATGCGTACTGGTAGGAGTCTTTATCACTCGCTCCTAAGTTCGCATACCCCTCCCCCTCATCTGCATACCATTTTTCAATCTCTGAAAGAGAAAGATCGTTTCCATATAGACGATAGCCTTTTAAATACTGATCTATTTCTTCATCACTTAACACTTGGTGCCTTTTATTAATTCTAATTAAACTCGGGGAAACGAGGGTGTCGATTTAGAAATTGCCCCAGTCGGCTACTCACGTTTGGACCAATATCTCGTAATCCAAGCTCTTTCAGTGACAACTCTAACCCTTCATCAACGCATACATTATGCATATAACAAAAATCTAAAACCTCATTTTTAACGTTTGTCGATAACTTTAAGTCTCTAAACGATATAAGCAGTGAGCGATACTCTTCAATTGTTCGAGGGGTAATGGCAATGTCAAACGCTGTATGCGGGTGATCCCCGGCAGCAAGCCCAGGAATACCATGGTAAGCGAGTTCATGCAAAACGGTTCCATAAACAGAAACACCGCACCGTAAACCTGAATTGAATAAAGCTCGATTTGACAAACTAGAGGAAAGCCAACGAACGCGGGGAAACTCAGACTGCAACTGCTGCACTACTTTGTAACTCTCTGGAAACTGATTGGGATGAGGCTTAACCGCTATTGGAAGTTGATGATCTTGAATGACACGCAACGTAAACCTTGCCCACTCCAAAAAATCCGCAAACAGCATCCAGCGATGACAATGCGGTGAGTCAAAAAAATCGTGAAGGAACATCACACCCTCTACACCAACAGGAACACTCTCGACGGAATCAGAGAATGCACTGGTTTTCATATACGACGTAGCACCATCGATACCACCAGTAAAACGATGTTCAAGCAAAGCTGCAGCTTGGCTTCTTGCCGAAGGATGATCTGCAATACTTTGGAATCGCGTCTTATAGATCCAATGTGCTGTTGTATGCAGCGTATCTGTTTTTGAAAGTTTTTTAAAAAATTGCGAAAGATTTCCCGCAGAATAAACATCTACCCCAATTTCAAGAGCCACTCGAACTGGAATACCATGTTGAATATAGCTGCTGTAATTTGTTAAGAAAATCTGATATCGCCCATTTGCAAAGATAGCTCGGGCTGCAGTCAGCGCATCAAGCGTACGTTCAATAAGGTGACACAAATAAAAATCCTGCAGATCGACCGTAGGTTGGACCCTGTAACGCAAGTAAGTGTCATAGATCAAGTCACCGCAGGGAATACCGTCAATCTCTAAATCAAGCAAATCTTGTTTGCTGGATAGTTTATGAAAAATTTGGCTTGCACGACTGCGATTTTTGACTGACTCACTCGCCTCTGGCTCAAGATCCCATGTTTCATCTAGCCCATTACTTCCGTAAAGTTGAGTCCACTTACGGCGATCAAGATACCGCGCCAATTTTCGAAACTGATTTCTAAGTTCAGTCCAAGATTCATTGCGTGGATTAGAAAATATTGATTGGTGCCAAAGCCCCCCAATGAGAGATGGCTTAAAACGATAAACTACTACGCTGAATAAGACCAGACAAAAATAATCTTTCGGCATTTGTATAAGAATACGCGGACCACCGTCTGATCTATTGAACTCGGCACTCTTTTTGACAAGCTCATGAAAGCGCTGCTCTGACTCATCTAACCCCCAGCGATTACGCAAAGATGCGGGCAAACAACGCAACAATGCTGTAATCATGCAGCCTCCTTATCAGTTAGTCCCTGTACGTAACGCCAAAGACTTTCAGCCACGTGATGTGCGTTGGCGCTAGGCTCGTAGCCGTCTACCAATTCCGCATATGCTGGGTCTACCACGCCCTTGCCGGCTGTTCGCAAGGCCCAATCCAGCGCTGCAACAATGTTCGCAGTCTCGGGGGGCTCGTTGCAAGCAAATTCATCAAAAGTTGGCCCCGAACACCACTCCACCACACCAGGGAATTCACGGTACCAAGCCGCACCGAATACCAGAACCGGCTTGCCGTAGAACAAGGCCTCCCAACCGGCGGTGCCGGTAATGGTGGCAACACCAACGCTATTTCGTATGAGATCTGCCGAGTTTTCCTGCCGTCCCAAAAGGCGCACATTGGACAACGCGCGTAACCGTTGGTAAAAGTGTGGGCCACGCTGCTTTTCAGTCTGTTTTGGGTTTTCTTTCAGGTAAATAGCGACACCCTGCGGCACCCAGGCACTCAATGCCTCCACAGCCAATAACTGGTCTGCAAACACACCACCTTGCGCCGCAGTAGTGAGCTCAGGCTGCAGGTGCAGCGGGAAATACACATACCGCTCCCCAGCAACCTTTTGCTGAGTTTGAGTCAACACGGCAGCGCGGTATTGCCTTGCATACACATACCGAACCAATGCAGGAGGCAAACGGTAGGGGCGGCGCAACACCTCGCGAACAAGTTGCCCCAGCCCATAGGCTGCCTCTTTATTGCTACCCTTCATGTAAAACCACTGTATGGGTAATGTATACCCAGAGGGTTCTAAATCGAACAAACTTGGATTGACAGAGAACCGACCAAACTCGGGCATGGTGCTAGATAGCCAGAAACGATTAGGTATCAGGGACTGGTAACAAAGGACCGATGGAATACTTAAGTGGCGCGCCACTTGATGCAGCACAAAGTCAAAACCTTCATGCGGAATATTTGCATGCAACACCAGTTGGATGCTGTGCTCTTTGAGCAACCTATAAACAGTGTGAAAAGTAATGACAAAGCCGTTCCATGTTTCCGCCTCGCGCCCTGGCACATAGTAGTGACGACGAGAATTGATGTCATTGAACTGTAGGTAATGTGCGCGCACCGCCATAAAACAACCCCATTGCTCAGCCGACATGGCGGACGCGATGTGTTCTATCTGCAGGCTATGCAAAGCATGCCAATTAAGGGTGGCTGAAGGGCCCTCAGAAATGACACACTGAACATTAAAACGATCACGCAAAGCACCAAGGGTTTCCCCCTCGAAGCCTACCGTTAGCACAGGTTTGCTACTATCCATACGCATCTGATTACAAGACCGTATGAGAAGAGTTCTGGCGGCGTCTTGCAACAATAACCACATTCACCCCTAATTAACTACTCTTATTGACACAAACGCCTCTGCCGCCAGAACCCCCACAGTTTGCCCTCTGTGATTCGCCAGACTTGTGAGGTGCTGCATGCTCCTTGAATGTGGCATCTTTCGCATTTCCATATGATATGCATCAAGCGCATCGCTCTTTGTACTTAGGTGTGTAGAAATATCTACGAAATAATTCGGTAAGAACGGTTCTGCTGTTGACGTTGCCCATTCTGTGCTCGACATTACCTCAAACGCATATATAGCCCGCACGCTGCTCTCTGGCAATGGCCGACATGCAGTCATTACGGCTTGATGCGTAATTCTGTGGTCAACATTAAGATCGCCATGGTGGTGGGTATAAACGATGTTCGGCTTGAGCTTATCGATGATCGGCTCAAGCTTCTGGACAACATCAATTAGCGGGATGCTGTCCATACGATTGTCAGGCAGGCCAAGGTAAAAATGCTCTTTGATGCCAAGGATTACTTTCGCGTTTTCCGCTGCTTGAATTCTTTTTGCGAAGTCTGCCTGATCGGATCCAATGCGAGAAGACACGCCGTCAGCCATAAAGACTGCATAAACAGTGTCTCCTTCTGCCACATGGCGTGCAATCGTGCCTCCGCACCCTAGGGCCTCATCATCAGTATGCGCGGCCACGACCAACACACAATTAGTCATTCAAATGTTCCCACTGCAATGCAGTTCCACGCAGCATATCGACCTTTACCGTCCGTCCTATGACTTCATCAAAGTATTTGGGGGCAATGCCATAACCAGGACGAATCCTTCGGATATCCGACTCTGATATTGATTGGCCAGCGACCATATCTTTCACAAAATATAGTGAGCGTCGATACCGTTTACTTGACTCTTCTGCTTTTTGTCGCTCAAAACCAGCACTACCAAGAGCTGCCCATGCATCACGCGTATCCTGGCAAAGACGCTTAAGTTCCGCTGGCTCAATAGAAAATTCGCTGTCCGGCCCCTTGTCCTGACGGCTCAGCGTAAAGTGCTTTTCAATCAGGCATGCGCCAAGTGCTATGGCTGCTACAGATGCCGTTGTACCAAGCGTATGATCAGACAATCCTGGCATACTGTCGAATCGCGCAGCCAAATTGAGCATTTGTTGTAAATTGGCCTGATCTATTGGCGCAGGGTAGCTGCTGATACAGTGCAACAGTACAAGTTTTTTGCAGCCGCCTTCGTGGGCGGCAGTAACCGCCTCCTCAATTTCTTGCTCAGAGCACATGCCTGTTGACATGATCATCGGCTTACCCTTGCTAGCCACATACCGGATCAGTGGCAAATCCGTGGCTTCAAACGATGCAATTTTGTACGCGGGCGTATCGAGCGACTCCAGCAAATCAACCGCAGATTCATCAAAGGGAGTCGAGAACAAAGTGATGCCAATGCTTGCTGCGTACTCAAAGATGGCTTTGTGCCACTCAAACGGTGTTTCGGCCCATTTGTACAGGTCATAGAGCTTGTACCCATCCCAGAGCCCACCACGAATCATGAACTCTTCCGTGTCACAGTCAATCGTCATCGTGTCTGCTGTGTAGGTCTGAATCTTGATCGCGTCTGCACCGCTATCACGCGCAGCCTTGATGGTTTCAAATGCACGTTCAATATTGCCGTTGTGGTTGGCCGATAGTTCCGCAATGATGTAAGGCGGATGGCTGGCTCCGATTTTTCGACCGTTGATAGTGATATCCATTTTGGTACTCGCTCTCAAGATTGCTTATTGATTTCAACCTCAGCGATAAGGCGTCCGTTTTCGAGCTTGGCCTTGCTGAGTTTAAGAGTGAATTCACCGTGCGCAAGGTAGGCGCACGGGTATCCGTCGGCATCAAGCATACGAATAAAATCATAAGTGCTTAGTAGTGAACCCGTTTCAGGCAAGCGGCTCTGTTCAGGTTTTCTGCGCTTGAACAAGACTGCCTCCCCCTCTTGATCGATGGGTACTGGTTCGTTCACAATCATCCATTCGATGATACCGGCACTCAGAGCTCCGGCCCTAACGTAGATTTCTTGAGCTGTGCCTTCAAGCTGCAGGGGTCTTTTTGTGTAAACAGGGCCAGCATCCATCTCTCTGACCATTCTTAATGCGGTAAGTTTGGTTTCCTTGTGGCCAGCCAGAATCAAGTTCTGCAACGGACTTCCGCCGCGTCCATATGGTACGTCTGTCATGTGGAAACAAACACATTCATGCAGCTTCCAGATTGTTTCCGGCACTAGCCAATTCCAATGAAGGAAGAAGACATATCTTGGATTAACTTCGTCAATAACATCATCCAACTCGCTCGGCGTAGATACATATATCCAATTCCAATCGAACTTAGACTTTAGACTCTCAAACAATGGCTTGTGCCATGGCTTGCAGCTAGCATAAATGACGCTTGGCTGGTAATTTGGGTTTATCTTATCCATATTTGAAACAGTCAGCAAATAGGCTTATTTACTCACATGCCATTCAAATGACAATAAACCAAAAATAATCAATCCAAAATACTTTCCATCAAGCATATAGTGGTCTCGTAAAAAGCCCTCTTGCGTAAAACCGAGTCGGAGATGCGTGTGTATAGATGCCTTGTTGAAATCAAGCACTTGCCCTGCCACCTTGTGAATTTGCAACTCCCTAAAAGCAAAATCAAGTGCTGCCTCGCATACTTTTCGACCCGTACCAGCCAGGCTGTCCGGATCTGCGTAAAAGCTCCAATCTGCAGTGCCCGCGCAAGAGACATTGGAAAAAACAACCCCTCCAATCATCAGGCCATCATCTTCAACCACCAATAAGGCACGGGTAGCATCTTTGGCAGAGCGATCAAACCACATTCGATGCTCAGCCATAGTAATTTCGTGCTGAGACAACATACATTTGCGCACATCGGGATGATTACGCCAGCGCAGGAGGGTCTCCAGATCGCTCTCACGCATTTTTCTGGCGCGAATCGATTTATGCATGCTCAAGTCTGTTTCCCCATTCGCGCCAACACTGCACAAGTACCTGTGCCATTAGCAAGCTTTGCCGCTGCCTTGCTCAACAACGCAACCTGCTCCATGTCCGCGTAAAGCTTACCCAACAGAACTGCTAGTTGTTTTGACAAAGTTTGACCCGTCAAACACAAAAAAGCTGCATCAGCCTCTTCGAGACCTTTTGCAACTTCCAGTTGATTTTCAGCGACCACAAGCATGATGCTTGGCAACCCCAAACAGCACCTTTCCCAGGATGTTGCCCCTGCAGCACCAATCGCCAAATCGCTGTCGGCCATCAGTTGCGCCATATTATTAACACCGACCAAGACCTGTGTTGGCCTGGGCATCTGACTCGACAAATCCTGCACATCCTTTAACCATGGCGCTGTTTGCCCCATGACAACAGTCAGTCTGCAATCTTCTGGTAATGGGCTGCTCTTAAGTCCACGCAACACGGCACTGGTGACGTTGTCTTTATCTACGCCCCCCATGGTTATGAGTAATTCTTTTAGCGCTGGCTGAGCCCGACGCCTGAGACTGTATTCGCGCAAAGCTGAAAACTCTGGGCGTAAAAGTGCATATTGTGACCCGCACAACAGCGTACAGTCATCCGTTACGAAAGGCATGTAATCCGCTGTTTGACGTCCAAAAGTTTGATCCAACAGCAAGTCGCAAGCGTGTAGCCTATCGGCGAGGTCATCTATGACCATGATGCGTTGGGCTTGGCTGCATAGGGCTTGTTCCCAACGCGCATCTAACGCGTAGTGGTCCACCACCAGCCAGTCCACAGGCTGGCTACCTGTGTGGGCACTCAGGGCGTGCTGGGTGTCTTGCGCGTCTGTGGCCCAGTCGGTGCCTAGCCAGTGGGCGTGCGCAGTGTCGTTAAGCTCGGTTTGAACGCCCTTTTCGAGCTCGGGCAAGGCCAACGCTTGATGGCCGCGCTGCGTAATTAAGGCCAACAAATGTCCTTGATGCGGACGACACACAAAGCAGCAGTTTGCACCACGCTCGCGCAGTGCATCGGCCAGCGTCAGACAGCGCATGACGTGGCCTGTGCCAATTTGTAGCGAAGCGTCTGCGCGGAAACAAACTTGCATAGACCGACTAAATGCCAGCTTTGTGCCCACGAAGATATCTTTTTATCAGTTGCAGCACTTTGCGCAAACCACTGTACTCGGCAGAAGTCTGCCCTGCCACACGGTCAGCATGCGCCTGGCGCTCAACATCACTGTAATTCGCCATGACCCTAGCCCTGAGAGGCTCGGGGTACACAGTCAACTCGGGCACGGCTTCCACTGGCGCTGAAAACGGGGCCACAGGTGACAAATAAAGAGATGAAGCGTACTCCAGCTGCAGCATGAGGCGATAACCTGAGCGCACCGTCAAACCCTTGTGCACCCCCGATGTATCGGCAAATGTAATTGTCCCAGCAGGCCCCAACAAAGTTTTGATGCGTTCGGCTGCATAATATTTTGTAATGTCTAAATCGGGTATGCGATCAGTGATTGGGACCCCTAACGTATGGGCCTCATCAATATGACTGCCTTCAATGAATACATGGGGGCCGTTGTCTTCTGTCACATCCGTTAAGTAGATAAACACTTTGAAGAACTTTGCAAATTCTTTGTCTTGGTGAAACATCTGTGCATTTGTCGACAGATTATTCGTTTCATTAAATGTCGGAAAACTAAACCAAGCGTTGGTTTGGACATGTATGGGGACGCAACCAAGATAAGCGCCGGCAATCGACAGAAAGTAAGGATCAAAAGCGAGCTTGCGAAGGTGCTCTTGCTGAACAAGTTGATCAAGGTCTTTAGCCCAGAAGGTGTCTCCATTCACCCCAATATATTTACTGATGCTTTCGTCTGCGATGCAACGCATCAGCTTAGTGCCACTAAGCTCTATCGGAAAAATTCCACGATTTACAAAGCTACATTTTGCTATATCGTCAAGAACAGCTTTTTGCTGATCTTGACTTAACCTAAGTGCTGATATTACGTAGCCATTTTTATTCATGGCTTGCAATTCAGTCCCTTCTTTTTTTGCATCACGTTCAAACACACTTGGTAAATCTGCCTGATACAGCGCTTGGGATGAAGTGCGCTCCTCCAATATAGAGCCGATAATAGTATTAAGGCTCAAATCAAAAGCACATAAGTCATCAACATAACGGTCACGTTCGGCAGCAAAAGTGATTCCCATCTTTTCAGCCTGTAAAAGTCGCTTTAATGCCTCTTTTTTCTCTGATGTAAGCGACTCGATTTTTTGGATGTTTTCCTTAACACCAGCCCAATTCGGTGCGATATTGATGATTTGCGGGATAACTTCGGTCATGGCTGCCTCTGATGCTCTAATCAATTCAATCTCTTGAAACCACCGTGACACACTGGGCCTTTGAGTAGGTTCATCACATCGCGGCCTTCCTCGCACTCTTTGATGGTGGCAAAGATCGGGTCCAGCTCGGCAAAGTAGCTGTTTAACACAGCGGGCGTATGCTCGGTGCACACGTACACGCTATTGCCGGCCAAATAACCCTTGGCCAACATTTCTTGGGTGATGAGTGTTTTGTAGGCCAGTGCGTTGTCGCTTTTAAAGGTGTAACCAGTCAAAGCAGGCAGTCCCCAGTGGTCAATCTGTAAGCCATGCTTGTCGGCCAGTTGCTGCCAGCTCTGGCGAATGTTCAAGCCGGTTTGGGTAATAGTGTCCCAAGACTTGGTGCGCTCCATGACCTCTAGCGTTTTTAGTGCGGCGGTAGGGCCAATGCGTTCGGTCCAGAAGGTGCTGCTGATAAAGGTGGACTGCGCCGCCTCCATGACTTCGCGACGGCCAATGGTGGCAGTAATAGCGTAGCCATTGCCCAGCGCTTTACCAAACATAGCCATGTCTGGCTCCACCCCGTACATTTTGTGCAAGCCGCCAAAGGTTTGGCGAAAGCCCGATGTGCACTCGTCAAAAATCAACACAATGCCCCGGTCTGTGGCCAGCTTCCGCACCTTGTGCAAGAAGTTGTCTTCCGGCCCCTTGTTTCGCACCACTTCCATTTTGATGACCCCAATGTCTTGGGTGTTGACTAGGCTCTCCAGCTCGGCGTAGTTGTTGTAGTTGAACGGAAATACAGTACCGCGCAGATTTTGCGGCACGCCTTTGGGGTCGAGACCGGGCAGCAGGTGGCCCGCTAGGTTCTCGTCATCGCCTAGGTTGGCCGATAAGTACCAGTCGTGCCAGCCGTGGTAGCCGCACACGGCCACCTTGTCTTTGCCAGAGGCTGCCCGCGCAATGCGAATGGCCAAAGCATTGGCTTCGCCGCCAGAGCGTGCAAGGCGGGCCATGTCGGCCCAAGGGTGCAGCTCCACTAGTTTTTCGGCCAGGTACACCTCTTCAGGGCAGTTGAAGGTGGACATGTTGCCGGCGTCCACCGTCTGGCGCACAGCAGCGTCTACTTCTTCGTGGCCATAGCCCAGGATGTTGGTGCCAATGCCCATGATGGACATGTCGGTGTATTGCTTGCCATCCATATCCCACACTTGGCAGCCTTTGGCTTTACTAAAATAAGCTGGCCATTGCTCGGGCAAGAACATTTCTGCTCGCTTTGACAACAACATGTTGCCACCGGGAATCACGGCCTTGGCACGTTTCCAGAGTTTTTGTCCAGTGCCCATAGAAGCTCCCTCATTTCGATTGATGTTGTGGTTGGCGGCAAACATTTCAGGCTGGCAGCGTTGCAGTCCCAGCACGTCTGTCCAGGAAAAATGGATGTTGGGCGCAAAGTAAGCAAACACTTGGCTGACGACTTCAAAGTCGGCCGGTTCGTCCACCGTCCAGCGCAGGCCAGATAAATCTTCGCTGTGCTGCATGGCGTTGGTCTTGTACAAGCCAGGCTTACGCAGATACGGGGTGACGTGTTCGTGGTCAAACGAGTCTTGGCTTTCGAGTGCTGCGCGCTCTAGGGCCTGCAGGGTGAACACCTCGGTGTCCAAGCCGTCGGGGTAGCTGGCTGGTGCTGTATTGCTCAGGTAGTCCACACCCTCAGCCTTAAACTGTGCAATGACTTGGTCCACCAAAGTCGGATCTATTAACGGACAGTCACCCGTAATGCGCACAACCACGTCGGCATGGACCTGTCTGGCTGCTACCAAATAGCGGTCGAGCACATCGCTTTCGCGCCCACGCACGCAGACGTAGCCCAGCTTTTGCACATGCTCCACCAAAGAGGTGTTGCGCTCGTCGGTGGATGTAGCCAAAACAATTTGGTCAATTTGCTTGGACTTGGCCAATCGGGTCAGTAACAGCTCGATCATGGGCACACCCATAATTGGCTTCATGACCTTGTTGGGCAAGCGGGTGGAGCCCATGCGGGCCTGAACAATGGCAACTACTTTCATAACTGATTCCAGTTGGCAGGGTTGATCAAGTTAGCATCAATGGGCATGCTCCACTTCGGCACTGCAGGTAGGGAGCCTTGCGCAGCCTCGAGAATTTGGTTGAGTTGACCAGTACTGTCAACGCCTACGATTACCTGGTCTGCTTGTAGCACAGACAGCGAATAGCGCAAGCAAGCTTGTAGTGGAGTGAGCTGGTGCTCTTGCAACCAGCTATGCCACTGCCTCCACAGGGGATTCCAGCGGGCAAATTTGGCTGGTCTAGCATCCTCCCGCATGAGTAGCAAGCCCTGCAAAAATGCAGAGCGCAAATGGATCTCAGTCCCTGCCACCTTGAGCCGTGCAGCCCAACCAGAGTTAACAAGACTCGTGTCAAGAATGTTCAAAGGCGCCTGCACAAGATCGGGCTGAAAAACTTGTGTAATCGCTTCCAGCCCCTGCGGGTGATAGATGGACACCCCTATCTTTGTTACTAATTCATCTGTCTTCAGGTCTAACAAAGCTCCGAGTAACGCAGAGCCGCGCGAACCCCAAATTTGGTCTGGTCGATGCAGCAAGATTGCGTGCACTTTAGTTAGCTGAAGTCGTTTAAGTGAATCGCGGGTTTGCTTTCGCACCCATTCACGAACGTGGGCAGGTGTCTGCACATCTTGTGGCAACTCTGGAAGTTTGGTGACAACATTCCACTCAGACACCCCCTGCATTCCCAGAGCGTTTTCACTCTCACCATAGGCTATGGCAGTGTCGAGCGTGTTCATTCCACCAGCACGGGCTACGTCAAGAATGGCGCGAGCCTCTGATGCACTAACTTGCCCAGCCGTATTGGCAACTCCGTAGTTCAGCCCAAACTGAGCTGTGCCAAGCGCAATCCTGCCCACTACTGAATTGCCACTTGCAGTTGATTCAATGCTCATCTTTAAGCCCTTGCACGATCTCGGCATAACTGCCCATACGCTTGATTTGGCCGCGCTCCAGTTCCACGATGCGGGTGCAATTGGCAAGCGTGGTGAGCCGGTGGGCAATCATCAATATGGTTACATCGACATCAATAGCTTGGACAGCAGCCATCACTTCGGCCTCAGTTTCGTTATCTAGGGCGCTGGTGGCCTCGTCAAAAATAATAACGCTTGCACGCTTGTAAAGAGCCCTAGCAATACCAATACGTTGTCGTTGCCCTCCCGAGAGCCTCACGCCACGTTCGCCCACAAACGTTTTGTAGCCTTGGGGCATGGCTTCAATGACGTCAGACAATTGGGCGCGTTGTGCAGCATGGCGAACACGCTCATAGTCGATATCTTGAGGGGCAACACCAAAAGCAATGTTTTCCTCCACACTGCAATCAGCTAAAAAGATAGCCTGTGGCACGTGGGCAATGTTGGCTTGCCAAGCCCTGATGTTGATCTCGTTAAGAACCACGCCGTCAATAATAATTTGCCCCCACGTTGGACTCAACAGGCCCATGGCTATATCGAGCAATGTGCTTTTGCCGCTTCCGGTTGTTCCAATGATGCCAATACGCTCACCTCTAGCAATCGACAAGTTGATGTCCTTGAGCACCAAAGTAGCACCTGGTGCGTAGCAAAAACTGACCCCTTTCATATTTAAAGTTTGATTAAACGGCAAGGGGGCTGACTGTGTTTGGTGTGCGTGAGCTGGTAATGGCTGATCCAGAAGGTCAAGAGCAATCATGACCGAGCTAAGCTGACTCTGGATGGAGACCCATGCGCCATAGATCTGCTGCAAAACCGGCATCAGCCGTTGCGCACCCAGCCCTAGCATGCCGAGCACAGGAATAGCCGTGACGAGTCCACCAGACTGCGTTGAAAGTTGATAAGCTAACAGCGCGACAAACGCCATCCCCAAGGCCTCCACTGCAAGACGAGGGCTAAGTGCAATAAAGGTGCTGTTTCCCTCTGCACGCCGCAAAGACATGTCTGCCGAGCGGAAGGTTTTGCAATAAAGGGCTTGCGTACCATCGATTAGTACATCGCGTATGCCGCCCAAACCTTCTTGAAGGACACGAATAATGTTGGTGGATTCGCGTGCGATCAGCTCGCTGTCTTTTTGCAGTCGTGAACGGGCAATTCGAACAACGCCAACGTAAATGATTGCAAACCCTGCAAACGCGAGCATTGATACCAACGGCCTTACGGCAACAAGCGCCGAAACAATCATAACGATAAGAATGATGGAGCTGAGGATGGTGAGCGTAGGGAGTATTGCGTTGTGGATCAGGTGGTAAGACTTGGTCGTGACTCCTGAAATGACTTCGCTGCTGTTGCGTGAAATATGTGTTGCGTATGGCTGGTATAGCGTGCGTTGGTAAATGTCCATACTAAGATCAGCACCCGCTGCAAACGTAAGACGCGTATTAGCCCAAACCAGCAGCAAACGAACACATGACGCACTAATCACCGCGAAGATGAAAAGCAAAGTCATTGGCAACAGGAGTTCGTTGGCGCTACGAACGCCTAAAAACTGTATGACTATTTGCGCGCGCTCATGTTGGAAGATGCCCTCTGGTGAAACAAGAACACTCAAAAATGGAAGCATTGCGCCAAGGCTGAAAACCTCCATAAAAGAGGCGAATACACTCAATACAAGAAGCAGGCCAAACTGGATTTGACGGCGTCGGCTCAGGTGACGCCAAAGGCGATGCCACATGACGCGTAAAGTTGGCGACGGCATAGGAGCTCGATTGGCTGAATCGGACAACGAATACTCCGCCTTAAAAAATGGTCTGATAGCCAGATGAGCGGGTAAGCTGTAGAACAACTTCCTGTTGCTCTTTTTCAGTCAACCCTGGGAAGAGCGGAAGACTGATTGCCTCGCTGTAGTAGCGCTCAGATTCGGGAAACTGATCGCTATTAAAACCCATTGCTTCGTAATAAGGCTGCCTGTACACAGGGATGTAATGTAGGTTGACACCAATACCGCCAGAGCGTAGATTTTCAAAAGCTTCTTTATGGCTCAAAGCGCCTGGGTGCGCAAGCAAGCGCACAATGTACAGGTGAAACGATGAGTAGGTATCTGGGTGCTGCCACGGCAAGACGAAATTGGTGTTTGCCATCATTTTGTTGTAGCGGTTCACAAGCACATGGCGCTCGGCCACAAATTGATCCAGACGACTCATCTGACTCAACCCCAGCGCGGCTTGCAGCTCTGTTAGACGGTAATTGAAACCAAGTTCGATTTGTTGGTAGTACCAAGGGCCATCAGGCGCATGGGTCATGTCCTCTGCGTAGCGGGTAATGCCGTGGCTGCGTAGACGCGCCATTTTTTTAACAAGGCTCGCATCGTTGGTCACAGCCATGCCACCCTCACCCGTAGTAATAATCTTGACTGGGTGAAAGCTAAACACGGTAATGTCGCTGTATCGGCAATTACCAACCTTGCCATCGAGGTAACTAGCCCCTATCGCGTGCGAAGCGTCTTCGATGATTCGAAAACCATACTTCTGGCGCAATTCGTGAATGGCACGCATATCACAGGACTGCCCAGCCAAGTGCACTGGTATAACTACTTTGGGTAGCGCGCCTTGCGCTTGTGCCTGCTCAAGCTTTTCGGCCAAACGCTCTACGCTTAGGTTATAGGTGCGTGAGTCGATGTCGACGAAATCAACATCTGCGCCACAATATCGTGCACAGTTAGCGCTCGCTACGAATGTGATGGGAGAGGTCCAAACGATGTCTCCGGGGCCAACATCAAGGGCGAGGCAGGCTATGTGCAATGCGCTCGTAGCGCTGTTTACGGCAACGCCATAAGCCGCCCCGCAATATTCGGCCAGCTTTTTCTCGAACTCCGGCACCAGAGGACCTTGCGTCAAAAAGTCGGACCGCAACGTGTCGAGCACTGCGGCGATGTCTTCATCTGATATGTTTTGACGACCGTATGGAATTTGTCTCATTAGCAACCTCAAATTTCAAATATGAATAATATTCATAAAAGTTCAACTAGCAAAGCAAGCTATCAGGGCTATTGACATTTCGCATTCATTAAAATCCGAAAGAGTCGTAACCTTCGAGCTGTTCAATTATTTTCAAAATTAACGAGTCCGTTGAATGTAACTAGCGAAGGCCTTATTCAGTTCGACTTATCAATGTCAGGATAGAGCACATCTGTGAGGTACAAAAATTACTTTTAGGCGCACTACCTCCGCTCGGCTAATCGTTAAATTCGAGAAAGCACAGTCGTTTAAATAAGTTTTCGATTGTGCTTTATTCCACCCTCACATTGAGCGTATAGCCGTGTTTTTTGAGTAATGCATGTTGCTGGGCTTGCTCTAGGTCGTTGGCCACCATCTCGGCGCACATTTGTTGCACGGTAATTTCCGGTATCCAACCCAGTTTGGCTTTGGCTTTGGATGGGTCTCCCAACAAGGTTTCCACCTCAGTGGGGCGGAAATAGCGCGGATCGATCTTGACCACCACATCGCCGACCTTAAGACCCGGAGCTTTATTGCCTTGAATCGCAGCAACGGTCGCAGTTTCTTCAATGCCTTTGCCTTCAAACTTTAAGGTCACCCCCAACTCTTCGGCACTCCATTGGATGAACTGACGCACGCTGTATTGCACCCCAGTGGCAACCACAAAGTCTTCAGCTTTATCTTGCTGCAACATCATCCATTGCATACGCACATAGTCTTTAGAGTGCCCCCAATCGCGCAACGCGTCTAGATTACCCATGTAAAGACATTGCTCTAAGCCTTGTGCAATATTGGCCAAGCCACGGGTGATTTTTCGGGTAACGAATGTCTCGCCACGGCGTGGGCTTTCGTGGTTGAACAAAATGCCGTTGCAGGCATACATACCGTAGGCTTCGCGGTAATTCACCACAATCCAATAGGCATACATTTTGGCCACGGCGTAGGGGCTGCGTGGGTAGAAGGGCGTGGTTTCTTTTTGCGGAGTTTCTTGCACCAAGCCATACAACTCTGAGGTACTGGCTTGGTAAAAGCGGGTTTTCTTTTCCAAGCCCAAAATGCGAATGGCCTCTAACAAGCGCAAGGTGCCAATGCCATCAACGTCGGCGGTGTATTCAGGCGACTCGAATGACACGGCCACATGGCTTTGTGCGCCGAGGTTGTAAATTTCATCCGGCTGCGTTTCTTGCACGATACGAATGAGGTTGCTGGTGTCACTCAAGTCACCATAGTGCAACTTGAAGTTGGCATGCTCAATGTGTGGGTCTTGGTAGATGTGGTCAATGCGCTGGGTGTTGAACAACGAGGCACGACGCTTGATACCGTGGACGATGTACCCCTTCTCTAGCAAGAACTCTGCAAGGTACGAGCCGTCTTGGCCTGTGATGCCGGTGATGAGCGCTACTTTGGGCTTGTTATTTTTAGTCATAGTTTGTTAACAAAGTCTTGATAGGCGGCAGCAAGGCCATGTTGTAAATCGACCTTGGCTTGCCAGCCTAGGACGTTGAGGCGCGAGCTGTCCATCCACTTACGTGGAGCGCCATCGGGCTTAGAAGTGTCAAACTCGATCTGACCTGCATAACCCACAGTCTGGGCTATTGTCTTAGCAACCTCGGCAATGGTCACGTCCGAACCACTCCCCACGTTGATGTGGCTTTGCATAGGCGTGGTGTGCTGGTCGTAAGTGGATTTGGACAACTGCATAACGTGCACACTGGCTGCGGCCATGTCGTCTACATACAAAAACTCGCGGCGCGGTGTGCCTGTGCCCCAAATGGCTACGCTGGGAGCATTGGCCAATTTGGCCTCGTGAAAGCGGTGAATGAGCGCAGGAATGACGTGGCTGTTTTCGGGGTGATAGTTGTCGCCCGGGCCATAGAGGTTGGTAGGCATGACGCTACGGTAGTCCACGCCGTGGCTTGCGCCGTATTGACGGTTGTAGCTTTCGCACAGCTTGATGCCTGCAATTTTGGCGATAGCGTAGGGCTCATTCGTTGGCTCTAGCGTGCCCGTGAGCAATGCGTCTTCACGCATAGGCTGCTGTGCCATGCGTGGGTAAATGCAGCTGGAGCCCAAGAACAAGAGCTTTTGCACACCGTTTTGAAACGCAGCCTCAATGACGTTCGCCTGCATCATGAGGTTTTGGTAAATGAAATCTGCTGGATACACGTTGTTGGCATGAATACCGCCAACCTTGGCCGCAGCCAGATACACCTGCGTGGGTTTTTCTGCGGCGAAGAACGCTTGTACTGCGGCTTGGTTAGTCAGGTCTAGCTCAGCGTGAGTGCAGGTGATGATTTGACTTTGCGCCACGCCTTGCGCCAACAACTGACGCACGATGGCCGAGCCCACCATGCCTCGATGGCCTGCCACGTATATTTTGGGAGTTGTCTGCATGATCAAGCAGCTTCTAATTTGGATTGAATTTGTTCTGTCGTCAGACCAAACCGACGTGTTCGATCTGAATACCAAGAGAGCGCTTTGGCTAACTGCGTTTCATCAAAGTCAGGCCAAAGCACCTCCGTGAAATACAACTCTGCATAGGCACATTGCCAGAGCAAAAAGTTACTGATGCGCTGCTCACCCCCTGTGCGAATGAGCAAATCAGGGTCTGGCATACCCGCAGTGCTTAAGTGCTGCGCAAGCTCCTCTTGCGTCAACTGCGAGATATCGGCAGACGGGTTGTGTCGATGCCAACGCTGAACAGCCTGCACCACATCCCATTGCCCGCCGTAATTGGCCGCCACGGTGAGCGTTAAGACTTGGTTATGTTGGGTTGCTTGCTCTGCCGCTTCAATACGGCTTTGCAACTCTTGAGGAAACGCAGTGATATCACCAATGACGCGAAGTCGAACGCCTGCCTTTGAGAGCTCGTTCATTTCTTTTTCTAAGTACTGAACAAATAAACCCATCAAGGTCGACACCTCGTCTGCCGGACGCTTCCAGTTTTCCGTGCTGAAAGCAAAAAGCGTGAGGTATTGAATACCTTGCCTAGCGCACGACTCAACCAAAGCCCGAACGCCCGCAGCACCTTTGGCATGCCCAACCGTACGAGGCATGTGGCGTGCTTGTGCCCAACGGCCATTGCCATCCATGATGATGGCAATGTGCTTAGGTAAGTTTAGTTTTGACAAGAGTAGAAACTCAAAAACAAGGAAGTTTTGGGCACGCTACCGCCCTTTCGCTCATTAGCAAAGTTGTAATTATCAACGATGCGCCACACCTCAAAGTAGCCAAAAAGAAAACAATCAAAGCCCCCTGCCGTAACTATCCTCAAAACGCACAATATCGTCTTCCCCCAAGTAGCTACCCGATTGCACCTCGATGATTTCCAAGGGGATGCTGCCGGGGTTGGTCAAGCGGTGCACTTCGCCCAAAGGAATGTAGGTGGATTGGTTCTCACCCAGCAAGGTGACCCTATCGCCGCAGGTCACTTCAGCAGTACCCTTCACCACAATCCAGTGCTCTGCACGGTGGTGGTGTTTTTGCAGGCTCAGACTTGCGCCAGGTTTGACTTGGATGCGTTTGACCTTGAAGCGTTCGGCTTCGTCAATGCTGTCGTACCAACCCCAAGGGCGGTGCACTTTGCGGTGCAAAGACAGCTCTTCGCGGTTTTGAGCTTCGAGTTGCTGCACGAGCTTCTTGACGTTCTGGCTCTGGCTACGGTCGGCCACGAGTACAGCATCTGCCGTCTCCACTACGATGAGGTTACTCACGCCCACCGCTCCCACGAGGCGACTGCTGGCATGAATGAACGTGTTGGATGTATCGGCCAACAAGGCGTCACCTTGCACCACATTTCCTTGTGCATCTTGGCGACCATCTTGGTTGACTTGCCATACGGCATCCCATGCACCTAGATCGTTCCAGCCCGCATCAAGGGGCACCATGTGGATAGGGTAGCTAGAGCTGGGGCACTTTTCCATCACAGCATAGTCAACAGACTCTGATGGCACTTGATAAAAGGCCTCTTTATTGGGGCGGATGAAGGGCGTATCGACGGTTTTGTTTTGCCAAGCTGCTTGCGTCGAACTGGCGATATCGGGACGGAAGTGTTGCAAGGCTTTGAGCCATGTGCTGGCACGCAGCACAAACATGCCGCTGTTCCACGTGTGTTGGCCCCCTGCTAGATAGGCCTTAGCCACTTCTAAGCTAGGTTTTTCGGCAAACTGGGCCACGGTGTATTCGCCATGCACGCCCGCTTCGCCCGACTTCTGGATATAGCCATAGCCAGTTTCGGGCTTGTCGGGCGTGATGCCCAAAATAACGATCCCACCATTGGCCGCTGCGCGAATGCTTTGCTGCAGTGCTTTCTGGAACGCTGCAGGGTTTTGCACAGTTTGGTCCGCTGGCGTGACCACCAAAATGGGGTCTTGCCCACCTTCAGTGGCTTGCAATGCCGCCAAGGTGAGCGCAGGGGCTGTGTTGCGGCCTGTGGGCTCTAGCAGCAAGGTGGCTTTCACCCCCTTTATTTCACGGAGTTGTTCTAACGAAAGGAACCGGTGCTCTTCGTTGGTAACCACCAAGGTGTTGCCCACCGTAATGTCTGCTGCGCCCAACTGGTTGACGCGCTCAACCGCCTGTTGAAACAAGCTGGTGGTGCCTGACAAAACCAAAAACTGCTTGGGAAAACCAGCACGGGACAAGGGCCACAGACGTGTGCCAGAGCCGCCGCAAAGAATGACTGGAACTACTTGGTGCATTGGGGAATTATCACTTTTAAAGCTAAACAACTCTGAGGCTCTCTACCGCCATGCGCAGCTTTTGCGGCTGCCCCAGCAAGTCGACCAGCACAAAAGCACGGGTTTCGCCATCGTGGGCAAGGTATTGACCTTCTAACCCCTTGAGGGGGCCGCTGGCCACTTGCACGTTGTCCCCGGGCGCAAACATGCGCTCTAAGGTTTCGGGTGGCGCTTCTTTTAAAAACGCGATGAACTCGGGCGGAACTTTGGCTGGCTGAGGACCAAAGCTGACCAGCTTGCTCACGCCCAGTGTTGAACGAATGGGGGCCCAGTTTTGAGTTTGGTCGTCGAGCTGAATGAACAGATAGCGACTGAACATGGGCTCGGTGATGGTTTGCACTTTTTGGCTGCGTAGCTTTTGTACCTGCAACATGGGCAAGAAGCACTGAAACCCTTGGTTTTGCAGGTTTTCTAGGGCGCGGGATTCTTGGCGGGGCTTGGTATGCACCACGTACCAAGCAGTGCTGTTTGTGTCGGTCATTGCATTTTCGGAAAAGTTCTCGTTAAGCGCTTGTTGGCGGCACCCAATCGGCAACAGCTTTAGCGAATTCAGTGAAGTCTTGAAGGTGCTCACGGACGATGCTGTGCACGATTTGCCAATTGATAGCCTCGTAGTTATGCACAGCGATATTTCTGAAGCCGACTGATTTTTTGAGCTGGTCAGCCACGTTGACCGAAAGCACTTTTTGCTGAGCAAGGATCTCAAACGTTTGCCCCATGGTTTCTGGAGCAGGCATATTCATTGTGGAAATGATGTGCGCACCAATATCGACCGTCAATTGAACGGCTCGACTTAGGTTGAGTGCAATGATGTCTTGCAAGTCAAAGTTATTTTGAAGCTCCAAAGCATCTGCGGGAAATTTTTCTTGAATACGCAGCAAGCAACGGCGCAGTGATTCAAGCTTTTGGTCAATTACTTGCCGATCCATGCCATGCGTCTTTCTGAAAGAATTCTGTTTTGTAAAGGGACAAAGTCTGCTTGTTCAATCAAGTGCTTATAGATCAGCTTTGCATAGGCCTCATCTGAGCCTAATATTCTTCGACCATGCTTGATAACTTGACCCAGCAAAGGCTCAGGTGCCGCAAATACATCAACCAAGTCAACAGGTCTGCCCGTGGCCATGGCTAATGCCTCGATGAGTTGAATTTTTTCAGCTGCTTGAAGCGGTTTTTCAGCAATAACGGCAAGGTCTAAATCGCTTTGCGCATTGGCCTCGCCACTTGCAACAGATCCAAACAAGATGGCGAGCTTGATTTGCGGGAAGCCCGAGAGGACTTTTAGCAATTGATCGTTAATAGTGTTTATAGCTGTGGCTTGCATATCTGGGTTTGAAGCTTAACTGATTGAAATAGGGAAAATCTCGTTGCTGGCCAGCTTGTGTCGGGTTAAAGTAAAACTCATTTTTAGCGAGATTTAATCATGTCGACCAAAAACCCATTTGACCCTGCCGCCATGTCTGACAACGTGAAAGAACAAGCCCAACAAATTTGGCTAGCCGGTTTGGGAGCGTTTGCCAAAGCACAACAAGACGGCACCAAGGCGTTTGAAAAGCTGGTGAGTGATGGCATCACCATGCAACGCAAAGCGCACAGCACTGCGGAAGAAAAACTGGCCGAGGCCACACAAAAAGCCACGCAAGCGGCGCATACTTTTAGCGAGCGCGCAACGGGCCAATGGGGCAAGCTGGAAGGTATTTTTGAAGAACGTGTGGCCAAGGCGCTGCACAGCCTAGGACTCCCGTCTGCTGCGGAAATGAAAGCTTTGCATGCACGCGTGGCAGCATTGGAAGCGCAGTTAGGGGGCAAACCTAAAACTGCAACTAAAACCGCGGCAAAGACAACCGCGAAGAAGACGCCCGTCAAGAAGGTTGTCAAAAAATAATTGGGCTCTGACCCCAGTTAACTAACCATGGCAAAAAAAGCGCCACGCCGTACTGCAGAGCGAATTTTGGAGGTCACGCTGGACCTCTTCAATCGCTTTGGCGAACCTAATGTGTCAACCACGTTGATTTCGAGCGAGCTCAACATCAGCCCCGGCAACCTGTACTACCACTACCCAGCCAAAGATGAGCTGGTCACGGCGCTGTTTAACCGCTACGAGGCCGCGTTGGATGTGCTGCTAGACGCAGCCCCCGGTGTGCACGACGTGGAAGATGCTTGGTTTTTCATGCACACGCTGTTTGAGCTGGTGTGGCAATACCGTTTTTTGTACCGCGATTTGAATGACTTGCTGAGCAAAAACCGCAAGCTGGAAACGCACATCAAAGACGCGCTGCTGCACAAAACCACCGCGTTTCGCACACTGCTGGACAGCCTAGAGCACGATGGCGCACTGACCATCAGTGTGACCGAGCGCGAAGCCACCGCCACACACATGGTGGTGATGCTGACGTGGTGGCTGAGCTACGAATATGTGCGTGACCCGCGCCATGCGCTTGAGCCCGAGAGCGCACAAGCATCGCTGCTGCGGGGGGCTAAAAGTGTGTTGAGCTTGTTGCTGCCTTATGCGACGGTTGAACATAAAGAACATTTGGGCGCGTTAATGTCGGCTTACTGAACTCAAATCTCTATTGCAACACATGCATGATGCAGGCAAAATATGCGCATTCAAACTGCGCACCCAAACATCATGCATGCAGAACACCATTCGCCAAGCTCAAAACGAGCCGCAAACTTAACCTTATCCACCGAAGTTTTAGCTGACGCCAAAGCGCTGGGCATCAATATCTCGAAGGCCTGCGACCTGCATCTGCGCGAGCTCGTACGCAAAGAAAAAGAAGCAAGATGGAAAGCTGAGCATGCAGATTTCATACAAGCCTACAACCAAATCGTTGCCGAAGAATCGCTGCCACTTGATGCATGGAGAACCTTTTAATGGCGCGGTTTGATGTGTACCGAAATTCGGGACCATTAGCCACATCCACACCTTACCTGCTTGATGTTCAATGCGCTTTGCTTGACGGCTTAGATACACGGGTAGTGATTCCTTTGCGCCGACTTGAGAAGTTTCCTGCCGTGAATTTAGCCAAAGATTTGACACCTGTTTTTGACATTGAAGGTGTTTCGTGCATTCTTGAAACGCCCAAGCTTGCAGCGGTTCCTGCGCGACTCTTAAAAACTTATGTCATGAGCTTGGCTGATCAACAAAGCTCTATCTCAAACGCGCTTGATCGCCTATTTCACGGCTATTAACGCAACGATGCTTCTACGAGTTTGACCCAATAGGTCGCCCCCAATGGAATGAGCCTGTCGTTGAAGTCGTAATTGGGGTTATGCAAGGTGCAAGGCCCCTCGCCATGCCCCATCTCACGATGAGCACCGTCGCCATTGCCGATGAAGCAGTACGCACCTAGCTTGGCTTGTAGCATGTAGGAGAAGTCTTCCGCGCCCATGGTGGGCTCTTGGGGCAACACGTTGTCAGCCCCCACGATGTCGGTCATCACTTCACGCGCGAACTCTGTTTCAGCCGGGTGGTTGATGGTGGGCGGGTAGTTGCGCTCGAACTCAAAGGTGCAACTGGCCCCAAACGCTGCCGAAGTATGGGCCGCCACATCCCGCATGCGCTGCTCAATCATGTCGAGCACTTCCACGCTGAAAGTGCGCACCGTGCCTTGCAATTCACAGTGATCAGGCACCACGTTGGTGGCTTCGCCGGCGTTGATCATGGTGACGGATATCACGCCCGCATCCACCGGTTTTTTGTTGCGACTGATGATGATTTGAAAGGCTTGCACCATGTGGCTGGCAATGACCACAGGGTCGATGCCGTTGTGTGGCAAAGCCGCATGGCAGCCTTTGCCGTGAATGGTGATTTTGAATTCGTTGCTCGATGCCATCACGGGGCCAGCACTCAAGGCAAATTGCCCTTCTTTAAGCCCCGGCCAGTTGTGCATGCCATACACGGCTTGCATGGGGAACTGATCAAACAAACCATCGCGAATCATTTCGCGCGCGCCACCACCGCCTTCTTCGGCAGGTTGGAAAATGAAGTACACCGTGCCATCAAAGGCTCGGTGTTTGGACAAATACTGCGCAGCAGCCAAGAGCATGGCGACATGACCATCGTGGCCACACGCGTGCATCTTGCCGGCATGTTGACTGGCGTGGGCGAATTGGTTGAACTCTTGCATGGGCAAGGCGTCCATGTCGGCGCGTAGACCAATAGCGCGGTCACTGGTACCGCATTTCAAAATACCGACCACCCCCGTTTTACCCATGCCACGATGGATGGGGATGCCCCACTCGGTCAGCTTTTGCGCCACCAAGTCGGCAGTGCGAATTTCTTCAAAACACAGCTCGGGATGGGCATGAATGTCTCGGCGAATGGCCGCGATGCTGGGGGCTTGCGTGACGAGGGAATCGATGACTTTCATGGCCCTGAGTCTAGCCGCAGCACTCGCCTTTTGTCATGCGGGGCTACCCCGTTCAAACCAAAGTTAAAACAACGTGCGCGAGGGCCACACGGGCGATGGATGATCTAAACGATGTCTGGCAATTTCTAGCAAGCCATCAAAGATGAGGGAGTCGACCAGCTCAAACTGTACCGACATGCTGGGCGCCATCTTCCAACCGGCACCACCGGTCATGTAGCACGCGGGCTCTGCGCCGCAGTGTTGGCGCACGTGTTGCACCATGCGCTCCACGGCACCTGCGATGGCGTAGGTGCCGCCACTGGTGAGTGCATCGCTGGTATTGGTCGGAAATTCACACACCTCGCCTGTGGGCACACGCAAACCCGCGGTGCCTGATTCGAGGGCTCGCAACATGATGCCGTGCCCAGGCAAGATGAAGCCACCTAGAAATTTGCCACTCGCATCAATCGCTTCTACGGTGACAGCTGTGCCCACCATCACCACCACCATCGGTTGAGGCGCGCCACCATTGACATGCCGGAGCATGCGGGCATGCGCACCAATCATGGCCACCCAGCGGTCAGCACCCAAACGTGTGGGGTGGTCATAGCCATTGGTCAAGCCCGCTTCTGCGGCAGAAGACACGGCCCAATGGGGTGTGATGTCCCACAACTCCATTTGCTCTTCCACGCGGCGGCGAATGGCCTCGCCGGCGACGATGCAGCCCAGCATGTGCGTGGGTTCAGGCAGCTCTCGCCAATCTTCATCTGCCAATCGATCGATGTTTTCTAAAAACACCGCACCGCTGCCCAGCAGCTTGGCACCGGGCGCGGGGCTGTCGTACAGTCCCCATTTGAGCCGTGTGTTCCCTACGTCGAGAGCAAGAAATGTCATAGGTATTTGATTTAGTTCTGACGCCATGGCAGGCCGCGCATACGCCAGCCGCCTTGGGTACCACGATGCCCCTCGGCATTGGCATCACCTTCGAATCCCTCGAGGATGTTGTAGGCCTCTAACCCCAACTCGGTGGCGCGTTTAGCGGCGGCAATGGAGCGCACACCGCTGCGGCACAACAGCACTACTTTTTTGCCGTTGGCAGCAGCTTTAACGCCTTCGTCAAATGCGGGGTTCATGGCCATGCCAGGCCATTGTTTCCAAGGCACCGCCACGGCACCGGGAACAAATCCAACCCAAGCCAGTTCAGCCTCGCTGCGCACATCGACCAACACTGCTTGACCTGACTGCATCCAATCGTAGGCAATGTTGGGGGTGACATCACCCGCATAGCCCTGCTCGTTATTGCTCATAGTTGTAAAGCTCAATCAATTCGGCCTTCAGTATAGAAGCGAGCGGTCTCGCAGGAGACAAATTCTGATGTTTTGCGGCACAGGCCTAGGGCAAACCCACCCCACACAACTGCTGTAACGCATAAGAATCGCAGCTCCCATTCCTGTCTTTGACAAAACCCTAGGAGACTTTCGATGACCGATACCAAAAAGACAACCGCCCGCCGCAACGTACTGAAGGGCACAGCCGCTGCTGCCGCTGGCGTGGTCGCAGCCCCCATGGTGGCTGCGCAAACCGGCCCCATCAACATGCGCTGGCAAAGCACATGGCCTGCCAAGGACATCTTCCACGAGTACGCCCTCGACTACGCGAAGAAAGTCAACGACATGACTGGCGGCGATTTGAAGATTGAGGTACTGCCCGCTGGCTCAGTGGTGCCTGCGTTCGGTTTGCTAGAAGCTGTGTCTAAGGGCACTCTGGATGGCGGTCACGGCGTGTTGGGCTACCACTACGGCAAGCAAAACGCCTTGGCCTTGTGGAACTCTGGCCCTGCCTTCGGTATGGACGCCAACATGATTTTGGCTTGGCACAAATACGGCGGCGGCGCTGAACTGTTGGCCAAGTTGTATGCCTCGATCGGCGGCAACGTGCAATCGTTCTTGTACGGTCCTATGTCAACACAACCTCTGGGTTGGTTCAAAAAGCCAATCACCAAGTCATCCGACTTCAAAGGCTTGAAGTTCCGCACCAACGGTTTGGCGATTGACTTGTTCACCGCCATGGGCGCTGCTGTGAACGCCTTGCCAGGCGGCGAAATCGTGCCAGCGATGGACCGTGGTTTGTTGGACGGCGCTGAGTTCAACAACGCCACCTCTGACCGCATCTTGGGCTTCCCCGATGTGTCGAAGGTGTGCATGTTGCAAAGCTTCCACCAAAGTGCTGAAACCTTCGAGATCATGTTCAACAAGACCAAGTACGACGCATTGCCAGCCAAGATGAAAGCCATCATTGCCGGTGCAACAGAAGCCGCCTCTGCAGACATGTCTTGGAAGGCTGTGGATCGCTACTCGAAAGACTACGCTGAGTTGCAAAACAAAGACAAGGTCAAGTTCTACAAGACACCGGATGCGATTTTGCAAGACCAACTGAAAATTTGGTCTGAAATTGTGGAGAAGAAGTCTGCAGAAAACCCACTGTTCAAAGAGATCGTGGCCTCACAAAAGGCCTTCGCTCAACGTGCAGTGAAGTGGGACCAAGACACCAATATCAACCGTCGCATGGCGGTCAACCACTTCTTCGGCGCGAAGAAGGCCTAAACACTTGTAGCTCTTAGGAGTTCTTGGGTTTTCACCATCAGCCATCCGAACAGTTTCGGGTGGCTGATTTTTTGAGTTAGCACATCATGCAAAAACTACTACTCACCATCGACAAAATCAGCACACAGGTTGGACAAGTGTTTGCTTGGCTGATCTTTTTGCTTACCCTCATGATCACTTGGGAGGTCGTGTCGCGCTACGCGTTTGACAACCCGCACCCTTGGGCGTTTGACGTCATGAGCATGATGTACGGCACTTTGTTCATGATGGCCGGTGCTTACACCCTGTCTAAAAACGGGCATGTGCGCGGCGACGTGTTGTACGGTTTTTTCACACCACGCTTGCAAGCGGGTTTGGATTTGGCCTTGTACATCATCTTTTTTATTCCAGGCATCGTGGCCTTGGCTTGGGCTGGTTACAACTTTGCCGGCGAGTCATGGGCCATCAACGAACACTCCAACGTGACGGCCAACGGGCCGCCCGTGTACCCTTTTAAAACCATCATCCCGATTGCTGGCTTGCTATTACTGCTGCAAGGCTTCGTGGAAATCGTGCGTTGCGTGGTTTGCCTACAGAACGGCGAATGGCCAGACCGCGGTGACGACGTGGACGAAGTGGACGTCGAAAAACTCAAAGAAATGGTTCACGTGAAAGACGAAGACATCGCCAAGCTCGATGTGTACGTCACTGGCGAGCAGGGAGCGCACAAATGAAAAAAGAAATTTGGTTTGGCCTGAGCATCATGGCCATGGTGGTGCTGGCAGCCTTTGTGCTGCTGCCGCCAGTGGCAGAGATGACCAACGGCCACTTAGGCTTATTGATGTTGGCTTTGGTCGTGGTGGCCATCATGTTGGGTTTCCCAACCGCTTTTACCCTGATGGGCATGGGCATGATCTTCGCGTGGCTGGCGTATCGAGCACAAAACCCAGAATTGGCCGTGACGCAAACCTTGGACTTGATGGTGCAACGCACCTATTCAGTCATGTCCAACGATGTGCTGATTTCAATCCCGTTGTTTGTGTTCATGGGCTACCTCATTGAACGCGCCAACTTGATTGAGAAGCTGTTCAAGAGCTTGCACTTGGCGATGAACCGCGTGCCGGGCTCTTTGGCCGTAGCCACGATCGTGACTTGTGCCATCTTCGCAACAGCCACTGGCATTGTGGGCGCTGTGGTGACCTTGATGGGCTTGTTGGCCTTGCCCGCCATGTTGCGTGCAGGTTATAGCGTGCAGCTGTCGGCTGGTGCAATTACCGCAGGCGGTTGTTTGGGGATTTTGATTCCGCCTTCCGTCATGTTGATCGTTTACGGTGCAACCGCTGGTGTGTCGGTGGTCAAGTTGTATGCGGGCGCATTCTTCCCAGGCGTCATGTTGGCAACTTTGTACGTGGGCTATGTGATTGTGATTGCCAAACTCAAGCCACACCTTGCGCCGCCCATGTCTGCTGAAGACCGTCTCGTTCCTTTGCCCCCCGTGGCTCAAGAAGTGTCTAGCACCTTTGGCGACAAAGCCCTACCTAGCTTGATCGCCGCCATCAAGGGCAAGCGCAATGCGCATGTCTCCATGAACGAATTGCTCAAAGAGCTCGGCATTGTTTTGCTGCCTGCCATTTCAGCTTTGGTCATCATGGGCGGCATTTACATGGCCGTGACAGCACCCGCTGCTGTAGAAGAAGCACAAGGCGTTGTGGCGATGAGCGATGGCTTTGACGAGGCGCCTGCCGAAGAAGAGGCTGGTGGCTTGGCAGAACCCGAAGGCGATGGTTTGAAAGCTCCTCCCGGTACCGACGCACCAGCTACCAAAGCGGCCGCTGAAGCAGCGCCAGCTCCTGTTGAGCCTGTGGCAGCTGCTGAATCTGTTGAGCAAGAGCGCTTGCCAGCCCCCACCACGTATTGGGTCGGCCTGGCCAGCGTGGCTGTGGCTCTGGCCATCTTCTACGCGTACTTCAGCTTCACACGCCTTGAGATTTTCAAGATGTTGCTGGGCTCATTCTTCCCTCTGGCCTTGATGATCTTGGCCGTGCTGGGCACCATCGTGTTTGGTTTGGCCACACCCACAGAAGCGGCGGCCATGGGCTCCATGGGCGGCTTGCTGCTGGCTGGTGCCTACCGCCGTCTGAACATGACAGTGATGCGTGAGTCGGTGTACCTGACGGCCAAGACCAGCGCCATGGTGTGTTGGTTGTTTGTGGGCTCCAGCATCTTCTCGGCAGCGTTTGCGTTGCTGGGCGGGCAAGAGCTGATCAACAGCTGGGTGCTGGGCATGGACTTGACGCCGACTCAGTTCATGATCTTGGCGCAAGTCGTGATCTTTTTGCTGGGCTGGCCGCTGGAGTGGACCGAGATCATCGTGATCTTCATGCCCATCTTCATCCCGCTGTTGCCTCACTTCAACATCGATCCGCTGTTCTTCGGCTTGTTGGTGGCATTGAACCTGCAAACCGCCTTCTTGAGCCCGCCTGTGGCGATGGCAGCGTTCTATTTGAAGGGTGTGAGCCCTCCTCATGTGACGCTGAACCAGATCTTTGCGGGCATGTTGCCGTTCATGGCGATCCAAGTGTTTGCCATCTTCTTGCTGTACATGTTCCCAGCCATCGGCATGTGGCTGCCTGAGACGCTGTACAAATAAGCCTGTCAGCTTCACGCAAAGCCGCAGCGCCTTCGGGCCCTGCGGCTTTTTTATTAGGGCAAATCCTCCCCACAAAATCTGCCAAGTTGCTATGATTGACGTTTACGTAAACGTAAACTCTGTTTTTTCGTTTTTATCTCCCGTTTTCCGGAGCACCGCATGTCTGACTTGTCCGCCGAATTCCAAGCCCTTGCCAACTACAAGCCCACGCAAAAAGTGCGCTTCGTCACTGCCGCGTCCTTGTTTGACGGACACGATGCCGCCATCAACATCATGCGCCGCATCTTGCAGGGCATGGGCGCCGAAGTGATTCACCTAGGCCACAACCGTTCAGTGGACGAGGTGGTCACTGCCGCGCTGCAAGAAGACGTGCAAGGCATTGCCATCAGCTCGTACCAAGGCGGCCACGTGGAGTACTTCAAATACATGGTCGATTTGCTGCGCCAACGCGGTGGCGAACACATCCAAGTATTTGGCGGCGGCGGCGGCGTGATCGTGCCTCCTGAAATCAAAGAGCTGCAAGCCTATGGCGTGACCCGCATTTACAGCCCTGAAGACGGCCAAAAAATGGGGCTGCAAGGCATGATTGGCGAAATGATCATGCGCTGCGACAAAGACTTGTCAGGCTACGCGCCAAAGGCTGTGAAAGAAATCCAAGGCCATGACGAAATGGCTTGGCGTCGCTTGGCACAGCTCATCACCGCACTCGAAAACGACAAGGCCGACGCCAAGCTGGTCGACGCCGTGCGCAAAGAAGCCGCCAAGCACAAAGTGCCTGTGCTTGGCATCACAGGGACGGGCGGTGCTGGCAAATCGTCGCTGACCGATGAATTGGTGCGCCGTATCCGTTTGGACCAAGGCGATGCCTTGCGCATTGCCGTGATCTCCATCGATCCTTCACGTCGCAAGAGCGGTGGCGCCTTGCTGGGCGACCGCATTCGCATGAATGCGATTGGTCCGTGGAGCAGCGGCTCTCGCGTGTTCATGCGTTCACTCGCCACGCGTGACTTCGGCAGCGAAATCAGCGCGGCCTTGCCCGATGTGCTGGCCGCCGCCAAGTGCGCAGGCTTTGACCTCATCATTGTGGAAACCTCCGGCATTGGCCAAGGTGATGCAGCCATCGTGCCGCACGTGGATGTGCCCATGTATGTGATGACACCTGAGTTTGGCGCTGCCAGTCAGCTTGAAAAAATCGACATGTTGGACTTTGCCGAGTTCATCGCCATCAACAAGTTTGACCGCAAAGGTGCCAGCGATGCGCTGCGCGATGTGGCCAAGCAAGTGCAGCGCAACAAAGAAGCGTGGCACACACCCACCGAGCAAATGCCCGTGTTCGGCACCATGGCCGCACGCTTCAACGACGACGGCGTGACAGCCCTTTACCAATCGCTCAAAGGTCGCTTGAGCGAATTGGGCTTGACCTTCAAAGAAGGTCGCCTGCCCTTGGTGAATGTGCGCTACAGCAGCAACCAAACGCCAGTGGTCCCCTCCGCACGCACGCGTTACTTGGCAGAAATTTCTGACACCGTGCGCGGCTACAAAAAACGTGCACGTACACAAGCCAAGTTGGCCCGCGAAATTCAGCAACTCCGCGAAGCGGCACGCATGCTGGCCGAAGGCAAACCAGACCGAGCCAAAGCCTCTGAAGCAGCCATTGACTTGGCTGTCAAACGCGAAGAAAACTTCGGCTTGGCCGAACGCAAACTCTTGGCCCAGTGGCCCGACATGCAAAAAGCCTATGCGGGCGACGAATACGTAGTGAAGATTCGTGACAAAGAGATTCGCACAGCCCTCACCACCAAGTCCCTCAGCGGCACCACCATTCGCAAAGTGGCCTTGCCTCAGTACGAAGATCACGGCGAAATTTTGAAGTGGCTCATGCTCGACAACGTGCCTGGCAGCTACCCCTACACCGCGGGCACTTTTGCGTTCAAGCGCGAGGGCGAAGACCCCACCCGCATGTTTGCGGGCGAAGGCGACCCTTTCCGAACCAACCGCCGCTTCAAGCTCGTCTCTGAAGGCATGGACGCCAAGCGCTTGTCCACCGCGTTTGACTCGGTCACTCTGTATGGCAACGATCCCAACCCACGTCCAGACATTTACGGCAAAGTGGGTAACTCAGGCGTGAACGTAGCCACGCTCGACGACATGAAGGTGTTGTACGACGGCTTTGATTTGTGCAACCCGACCACCAGCGTGTCGATGACCATCAACGGTCCTGCGCCCTCGATCTTGGCCATGTTCATGAACACCGCGATCGATCAAAACATCGAGAAATTCAAGAAAGACAACGGACGCGACCCCACCGAAACTGAAACGGCCAAGATCAAAGAGTGGGTGCTGCAAAACGTGCGAGGCACAGTACAAGCCGACATCTTGAAAGAAGACCAAGGTCAAAACACCTGCTTGTTCTCGACCGAGTTCAGCTTGAAGGTGATGGGCGACATTGCTCAGTACTTTGTGCACAACCAAGTGCGCAACTTCTACAGCGTGTCGATCAGCGGCTATCACATCGCAGAAGCAGGTGCGAACCCGATTTCGCAATTGGCATTCACACTGTCCAACGGCTTCACGTTTGTGGAAGCCTACTTGGCGCGTGGCATGCACATCGACGACTTCGCCCCCAACCTGAGCTTCTTCTTCAGCAATGGCATGGACCCCGAATACACCGTGATGGGCCGTGTGGCACGCCGCATTTGGGCCGTGGCCATGAAAGAGAAATACGGCGCGAACGAGCGCTCACAAAAACTCAAGTACCACATCCAAACCTCTGGCCGCAGCTTGCACGCACAAGAGATTCAGTTCAACGACATCCGCACCACGCTGCAAGCGCTGATTGCGATTTACGACAACTGCAACAGCTTGCACACCAACGCGTTTGACGAAGCCATCACCACGCCCACCGAAGATTCGGTGCGTCGCGCCATGGCGATTCAACTCATCATCAACCGCGAGTGGGGCTTGGCGAAAAACGAAAACCCCAACCAAGGTGCGTTCATCATCGAAGAACTCACCGAGTTGGTGGAAGAGGCTGTGTTGGCCGAGTTCGAGAAGATTGCCGAGCGCGGCGGCGTGTTGGGCGCCATGGAAACTGGCTACCAACGCGGCAAGATTCAAGACGAGTCCATGACCTACGAAATGCTCAAGCACACCGGCGAGCTGCCCATCATTGGTGTGAACACCTTCCGCAACCCACATGGCGACGCCGTGTTGGACAAGCTGGAATTGGCCCGTTCAACCGAAGAAGAAAAGCAAAGCCAGCTCAAGCG
>JACCDR010568815.1_pt1 | contig 54076 bp, 71 predicted proteins | sample 7446431 | NCBI WGS metagenome assembly JACCDR01 (sample SAMN15323443, study PRJNA562643) | freshwater metagenome | isolation source: river surface water | place: USA:Blue River Watershed | collected 2017-08-17 | reverse complement strand
GGGGCGCAGAGCCCCGATTCTCAAAAATTTGTTAAAAGGTCCATACCCCCACGGGTATTTCTCGGTTTAGCGGGTGCTTTTGATCGCTGAATCAGGGTGCCGGTGGGCGGCATGGTCGGCCAATTGCTGAATCAGGTCTGATCCATGAATCAAAAACCGGGTCTGTTCCAGATAGTTCCAAAAAACAGCACTTTTGACTCTCTCCACCAACCGGAATTTTTTTTATTTTTTTCCCCTATACGCGAAGCCAGAATGGCAGTTATTTGGAACTATCTGGAACAGACTAAACCTTGAATCAAAATCGCGATTCATCAATTGGCCGTTTGATTCAAGAGGTTCCAGATGTTCCACAAAAATGCTCAAGACGGTTTTTTCGCGAGACATACCCCCGGGGGTATCCGTGACCGTTTGTTGATTCAAGAATCAGACCTAAACCACGAATCAGGTCTAAACCATGAATCAAACCGGCCTCGTCTGATTCCTGAATCAGAGCTAAACCATGAATCACTGCTGACCGTCTAAACCTTGAATCAGAGCCCTTGCGTTGATCCGTGAATCACGACAGCACAATGAAAAACGGCCCCGAGATCGGAGCCGTCTTGATTCAGCGATTGGTCGAGCTCACAACTCGTCGTCGGCCAGGGCCTGCGCGCGGGCCTCGATGTAGTTCTTGATTTTGGCCGGATCGACGTACTCGCCCGACTTGGCGCCGAACGATGAGAACAGGTGCGGCGACTTGCTGTAGAAGCGGTGGACGCCGACATCGAGCCGCACCTTGCCAAGTTGCTCGTAGCCGTCGCGCTCCAACAGGGTCGCCAGCAGCTTAGGCCCAGGCCACTCGACACCCATAGCCATCATCACGTCACTCAGGCCAGTCACGTCAACGAGGTTGCGGCTCGCTTCGAGCGTCTTGTCTTCGGCGATGAGCTCGTCGAGCACTTGGACGAACTCGCTCTTGCTCTTGCGGATCATCACCGTGCGTGCGGTGGTCTCGGGCGCATCGCCGAGTGGGTTGAAGTCTTCCTCTTGCTCAAGAGCCAAGAGCCACTGACGCAAGGCACCGGCCGACTCCGTGAGAGCCGCGTACAGGCGCACGAAGTAGTTCGGGTTCTCGGCCTTGAATGCCTTGATGTCGTCCTTGCGCTGCCACCGCGAGAACAGCACGAGGTAACGCCGGCTGTTGTCGTCCAACGGCAGCGCATCCTTGTAGTTGGAGAACAGCATGTAGCTGGTCGTGTTGATCACGTTGATCGCGGCCTTGCCCTTGGGGTGAACCTCAATGACGTTGTTCGTAATGAACGGCTTGATTTTGTTGATCGCTTCCCAACGATCCACACCCCTGTTGCTCACGAGCCGGATTTCTTCGATCGCACACACGCACTGGCCGAATGCCCAATCTGTGAAGTCGCTCTTGATCACGGTGTTCGCGTTCGCCATCGTGACGTTGCTGACGCCCATGACCGCACGCAGCATTTCCGCGAAGAATGATTTGCCGTCACCCTCGACACCTTGGATCAGCACCGCATAGTTCGCGTGGCGCCCTGGGTTCTGCACCACCCACGACAGCCAATCCAACAACATTCGCTGTTCTTCGGGCGATGCGATCAGGTGGGCAATGTGGGCCTTGACCCGTTCGATGTTGCGCTTGTCACGCGGCAACAGCTTCTCGGGCATCTCGGGGATTTCATGCTCGGGGTAGGTGTTCGCGAACGTGCCATCGGGCTCGTGGAACACGGCATCGCGGCCGGGCATGTAGCGGCGACCGTCAACCGTGGGGATGCGGTACAGGTTCAGCGCAAGCGCACTGGCCGACATGGACGGTGAATGCTTGCCGTCGAGGATGTCTTTCTTGGTCAGGGCTTGCCGGTCGTACATGGCATCGAAGCCCTGCTTGCTGGTGCTGACCTTTCGCGTCAGGTGGTAGAACTTGTCGTCGGAAATGTCGTACACCCATTGTTCGGCCCAGGTGGGGCACTTCTCGGTGGTCTTCGGGATGTACGAGATTGCCTTCTTGATCTCGGTCAGGGATGTCTTGGTGCCGGTGATTGCATCGCGGCGTTCCTTCGCCACCTGTGCCAGTGCAGACCGGGCCAAACCGTCGATCTCGGCCTCGCGTGCCTGCTGGCGGGCCTTCTCCCATTCGCTCAGGTCTTTGGCGTTGATGAAGGCATCACGCAGCTTGACCCCGAGTTCGAGGGCGGTCTTCTCGACAGCCTCTTTGGCGAGCCGAATGATGAAACGGGCCGTCAGCGGCGCACGCTTCTTGCCGTCGATGGCGAACGTCTTCCAATGCCGCTGCAGTGCATCGGGGTCGTAGTTGTCGGCCATCTCCGACCATTCGTTCCACAGATCGAAGCCGGTTTCTTCGCCATCGTATTGATGGTGCAGTGCCATGCCGACCTGAAACCACGTGTCGTAGTCCTCGGCACCCGGCACCAGCAGCAGGCGAGACCGCAACTCGGTGTCGCTGATGTCGATGGCTGAACTGTCCTCGATCCACGGGTTATCGGCATCGACGTTGCCGCTGGCGACGGTACGGGCCTGCTTGTGGACAGCCCATTTCTGTTCTTGAGCGTGAACCTCGAACTCGGCAAGCAGCGTCTCGATCTGGTCGAGCGAGATTTCAGGCAGATCGTTCGCGCGCACCGTCAGCGGCGAGACCTCATCGACCCAGGTGTAGGGCTTGCCGGTGTCGGGGTGGATGTGGAACGCCACGAACTGCTGGCCGTCACCGAGCACTTCGATCAGTTGCTTGTCACCCCATTCATCGACGTAGACCGTGGATCGACGCTTGCGAAACGGTTCCGTGGTCCGGTACAGCAGCAGGCGCTTCGGCGCACGGCCGATGCGGATAGGTGCTTTCCCGATGTTCTCGATGGCCCAACGCTCGAACTTGAGCGCGGTTTCCTCGTCCATGCAGTCGATGTCGATGGCACAGGTGTATTTGGTCAGGATGCCGACGCCAGCATTCTTGAAGCCGTCACCGAGCCACTGCTTGACCTGATCTTTCGTGGCCTTGGCCTTCTGCCAACCGTCGAACCCAGGTGCTTTCTTGCCCTGTTGAATGGGGACAATCGCGTACCCCTGGTCGATCAGTTGTTCCCCACTCCTGGCAAGGTAGTCTCGTGCGATCACGGTCATTCCTTGCCCCCTTGTTGCTTGACTTCTTTGATGCCGTCGCCGAGCACTGCTTCAAGGCACTGCGCGTGAACGCGATGCACGGTGCCATCGGCATTTGTGACTTCACGGTAGCTGTAGCCGCCACCCTTTTTGAACATGAGCCTGTTCAGGCAATGCCAGCAGCGAGGGCATCCGTTCTTGATAGCTTTCGCGGATAGGGTCATTGTTGAGCCCCCGCTGTCTTAGGCACCGACAGCGGATCGGTCAGTGCTGACGCAGGGAGTTCGGACGGTCCGAACACACGCTCAATGGACTCAGCCATTGGCGTCGTGAAGTAGCCGCGCGAGATCGCGTTGAAGATCGACGAGTGGTTGCAGGGCACGTCTCGCGCGAGGTCGTGCATGGACGCCCGCCCGTACTTGCGCAGGGCTGCGACGGACAGCATGTATTTCAGGCGCAAGCTGGCCCGCTTCGCCTTGCTGTGTCGTGGGTTGTCCATCCACGATGGGATGATGGTGGTCGGCATGGTGCTTCTCCGATGTGACGGCGCGAAGTGTAGAGCATCAACAAACAGTTGACACGCGAAACCGTTTGTCGATAATGCGTCCTGTCGGCGGTCGTTGAGGCGACCGATGAGGACAGCGGGAAAAGCTACGAGCCACCCCGCCAACGCCGCCGACACCACCCCTTAACCCGAGCAACAGAGAGACCGAGATGAACACTCCCGATCTGCGCGAATCGGATGTCGAACTCGTCGATGCAGTGCATGGCTTCATGCAGATCGGCGGGCAGAGCACCGGCAAGTTCAACGCACGACAAGCGTGCCTCTACACCGGCCTGCAACTCGAAGAAATGGCCGAGAAGATCGACGTGATCATCGGCGGCACGCTGACCGATCAGCAGCGCCACGGGCTCTACGAACTGAGCCGCACCCTCAAGCAGTTCAGCGCCGAGTTCAAGCAGGGCCTGCACGAAGGCGACATCCTGCGCTGCGATCACGCTGAACTGATCGACGCCGACTTCGATACCGCTTGGGTGTCGATCGGCTCACTGATCAGCGTCAGCCCGAACCCCGAGGGTGCCATCCAACACGGCACGTTCACCAACCTCGCCAAGTTCCCTGGTGGTGTCGCGACCCGCGACGAGAACGGCAAGATCAAGAAGCCGGCCGACTGGAAGGCCCCGGACTTCGAGCCGTACACCGACAAGACGATTCGCGACTAAAGCGATTCCACCATTGGGTGAACTGACCACCGCCCAGCGGTTCACAACCACGGTCATTCCAACTAGCTAGGAAGAAAACCATGTCCCTCGAACAAAAGATCGAAGCCCTGACCGCAGCCGTCGAAGCCCTGACCGTCGCCATGAAGGCCGGTGCCCCTGCCGCCGCCGCCAGCACCGGCAGCACCAAGGCCGAGAAGCCCGCCAAGGCCGAGAAGCCCGCCAAGGCCGAATACGAGGCCAAGCACACCAAGGCCGAGATGCAGACCGTGCTGTCCGAAGTCAAGGACAAGTTCGGCCTGCCGGAAGCCCGCGCCATCATCGAGAAGTTCAGCCCCAAGGGCACGAAGATGGGCGAGATCGCCGACGCCAAGATCATCGACGAAACCTACGAAGCCGCGAAGGCCAAGCTGGAAGAAGCCGAAGACGACATGTGAAGCCCGTTCGCAGCCGCTATGCGGCTGTGCGGCCCGGCCCCCTTCTGAGGGGGCATTTTGAAGTGGTTCGATGTTCAGCCGGCCCACTTCAAAATGATCAAACGCATTCCCCTTCACGAACTCGCCAGGGTCAAAGATGGAAGCGGCCACTCTATTTTCGGTGCTAGTTCTAGCCCTATGTATCTGGCTTGCGCTGGATCGCTCATCCCGAACATCCTGGCGACCGATGAAAGTGGATACGACGCTGCTTACGGCACTGTCGGGCACCATGTCACAGAGCAATGGTTGCTCACAGGAAAGCGACCCTCACATCTCGTCGGCACAAACCACTTCGTCGATTCCGGCGATTGGGGCTTCCTCATTGCCATCGACGACGAGATGCTTGAGTACGCCGAGCAATGCGTTGATCACTGCGAGTGGGAGCCCGGCGAACATCTCGTGGAAGCTCACGTCGATTTCTCGCATCTCACGCCGATCCCGAATCAGGGTGGCACGCTCGACTTTGCAGCGATGCTCCCCCGGCGTGCTACGGTCATTGATCACAAGTTCGGCTCGTCACCCGAGAACATCGTTTGGGCCGAGGACAACTCGCAGTTGATGCTGTACGCGATCGGCTTGTGGCGCGATCCGCGTTTCCAGCACTACAAGTTCGAGGACTTCATCATTCGGATCAACCAACCACGGTTGAACCATTTCGATGAATGGCACACCACGGCAAAGCGACTGGCCGAGTTTGAGGTCTACGCTCGCGAGCGCATGGCCGCAGCTTGGAAGTACGACGCCCCCCGCAACCCAGGTGTCAAGCAGTGCCGGTTCTGCAAGGTGCGTGCGTCCTGTCCGGCGAATGCACTGCTGCAGGAGCAACTGACGGCCGGGGTGTTCGAGGACACCACGCAGAGCCCCGAAGAAATGGCAGCGTTCGTTCGCCGCCTGGACGACGATTTGATGGGCTACGAGCCGTCGCCTGTTCGCGTTGAGTCGCTGACGACCGAGCAAATGGCCCGCCTGCTGCCTTTCCGCGCGATGGCAGAATCGTGGTGGGCAGCACTCGAAAACGAACTCTGCAAGCGTGCCGCCAGTGGCGAGAAAGTGCCCGGCATGAAGTTCGTCGAAGGGCGCACGCGGCGTGTCTTCAGCAACGCAAAGAAGGCCGAGAAGCACCTGATCTCATTGGGTGTGCCTCGTGCTGAAATCATTACCGAGTCGATGGTGAGCCCTGCGCAGGCCGAGAAGCTGTTGCGCAAGCACGGGCACCGCACCAAAGACATCCCCCAACTCTTGCACGGCATGGTCTACAAACCGGCCGGCAGAGCGACCTTGGTGCCTGTGAGCGATCGCAGGCCCGAGGTTGAAGACGTGACGGCACTCGTATTCGAGAACACCGTTGAACCCACCGAAACCGAGGAATTGTGAAATGGCATCCCTGGAAAAGATCAAGCAAGGTCCGAACTTCATCGTCTACAAGAGCGGTGATCAGAAGCTCATCAAGATCGAGAACGTGCGGTTCTCGTACCCGCACTTCGGCGCGAAGCGCGTGGACGAGGACGAGAACGGCAACAAGAAAGAGAATTGGGGCGGCGTGGCGCTGCTGTCCAAGGAAACGCACGTCGCCGCCAAGGACGCCTTCGTCGAACTGATCAAGGAGTTGATGACGACCAACGAGGTCAAGATTCCGTCCGAGTACCGCTGCATCAAGGACGGCGACGAGAAGGACGACGAGAACGCCCACGGCAACTGGACGATTTCGTTCAGCGACAGCAACCGTCGCCCGGCCGTGCGCGATCAGCGTGCCGTCCTGATGACCGACGAAGCGGCCATCGACGACAAGTTCTACGGTGGTTGCTACGGCTCCGTGCTGCTGCGCCCCTGGTACTTCAACGGGCAGGCCAAAGGCAAGAGCAAGCCCTTCCCCAAGCGCATCTGCTGCGGCTTCACGGGCGTCCAGTTCCTGCGCGACGGTGAGCCCTTCGGCAGTGGCCGCATCAACGACGATGACGCCTGGGGCGACGAGTCCGGTGGCAGCAACGCCAAGTCGAGCGGCTTCGATGACGAGGATGACGGCCTCTGATCCGCTGTTGAACGGTTCAACACTCAGTAGATGAAAGGACACCCGGTTCAGGCCGGGTGTTTTTGTTTCAGATGAACACCTACAAGCTCAAGTTCTTCTCGTTGTGTCCGGTCAACAGCATTCGCATTGAATACAAGCTGCGTATTCGATCGAACACTTTGATCCACGTTGAAGACCTCATTGCCTTTGCTGCAGAAAAGAGCAGCGGCTTTCACGAAGAAATTGCCGACGCCTTCTTCTTGAAGTTCGGGGGCGAACAGCGCCTCAAGGCTTTTCACCACGGCGTTCGCATCAAAACTATTCGCTATTGACCTGCAACCGTCATTTCTGAACCCCGAAGACCAAGGAACATTGCTATGAGCATTCAAGAGATTCAAGCCGAGCGCGACGCCCAACTTGCCAAGTGGGGCCATGCCGACGACGACAAGTGGACGCCTGCTGAATGGGCAGCGCTGCTGGCGCACTACTCGACCCGCCTCGCTGTGGGCGACCTGCGCGCCATTGATATGGCCGCTTTGCGGCGCGACATGGTGAAGGTCAGCGCGCTGGCGCTGGCTTGCGTCGAAGCCATTGACCGGAAGGTGTCTTGATGCTGGCCGCCGCGATCTTGATTTACGCCGCCGCGATGACGCTGGCGAACTTGTCCGTCGCCACTTGGGGGCCGGCAGTATCGCCCATCAACGCATTCGTTCTGATCGGGCTGGACTTGGCATTGCGCGACTGGCTGCATGTGCGCCTGAAGCCGTGGCAGATGGGCGCGCTGATCGCAGGCACGGGCCTGTTGACCTACGCTTTGAACCCGGCAGCCGGAATGATCGCAGTGGCGAGCGCCTGCGCCTTCAGCGCTGCCGCCCTGGTCGATTGGGCGATCTTTGCACGGCTGCGCGGTTCGTGGCTGTTTCGCGCCAACGGGTCGAACGTGGCAGGGGCTGCGGTCGATTCGCTGATCTTTCCGACGCTGGCCTTTGGCGCGCTGATGCCGCACATCGTGGCGCTTCAGTTTGTGGCGAAGGTTGCAGGTGGCGCAGTTTGGGCTTATGCGATCAGTAAGATTGCAAAAGGTCAGTCGTGATTCATTACCACGGCCTTCCAATTACACCCGAGACTGCTGCCCTGGAAGTGGCGCGTGCCGGGCATGTTTTTGTCTCACGTGAGCACGTTCAACAGATCGACCTCGCCATCTCTGTTAGCCAAAGTTTTGCTATTGACAACGGGGCATTCTCCGCATGGTCTAAGGGAAAACCTATAAAAGATTGGTCCACCTACTACTATTGGGTGGCTAAACTTTCGCGTTTTCCTAACTTTGACTTTGCGGTAATACCCGATGTCATTGATGGGACAGAAGCCGAGAACGACGCTTTGTTGAACGAATGGCCCCTTGCATTCTATGGGGCCGCTGTTTGGCATATGCACGAATCGCTTGATCGACTTGATCGTCTTTGCGATGCGTACTTCAGAGTTTGCATCGGCAGTTCTGGCGATTACAGGACAGTCGGCACAAGCAAGTGGTGGGATCGCATTGCCGCTGCGATGTCCGTCGCTTGTGACAAAGAGGGGTATCCGCGTTGCAAGTTGCACGGTTTGCGAATGCTCAATCCGAAGGTCTTCTCGCGATTGCCACTTGCTTCGGCCGATTCAACCAACATCGGGCGAAACGTCGGCATTGATAAGAACTGGCTAAATGGAAACTACCTACCAAAAACAAAAGAGGGCCGGGCCAAGTTGATGCGGGAACGCATCGAGTATGGGGGTAGTGCTCGCAAGTGGGAGAACCCTGATTCCTTATGAACAAGTTCAATACCGGACGCCCCTCTTGCGTCATGGACACCGAATGTTTGCTGGGCTATTGGAGCATCGGTTTCCGCTCGATGGACGGTCGCCGCAAGGTCTACGAGCTATTCGACGGCAACCCCCTCGACAAGAAGGGCATCGCGACGATCTTCCGCAAGTTCAACGTCTACAGCTTCAACGGAATCAAGTACGACATTCCGATGATCCTGCTGGCGATGAGTGGGGCCACGACCTCGGAACTCAAGCGGGCCAGCGACGAACTCATTCAGTTCGGCGTCCCCCATTGGACGTTCATGGAGCGCCACGGTCTGAGCATTCCCGATTTTGTCGATCACATCGACCTGATGAACGTCAGCCCAGGCGCAGCGGCAATGCCGAGCCTGAAGATTTACGCCGGGCGAATGCACTCTCGACGGATGCAGGAATTGCCCATCGAGATTGACGAGCATGTCGGTGAATTGGCTCGCGAGGTTGTCCGTACTTATCACGGCAATGACCTTGAAGTGACTGCCGACATGGTGAAGGAACTCGAATCGCAGTTGCAGCTTCGCGTTCTGATGAGTGAGCAATACGGTGTTGATCTGCGAAGCAAGAGCGATGCGCAGATTGCCGAAGCCGTGATTAAGGCCGAGATCGAGAAGATCACAGGCCGCAAGCTATACAAGCCCGAGATCAAGCCGGGCTACTTTGAATACACGCCACCTGCCTACATCAAGTTCCAGACGGCAGAGATGCGTGAAATCCTGGCGGGCATTCGCCGGGCTAAGTTCGTGGTCGATGGCGGTGGCGTCGTCAAGATGCCCGACTACCTCAAAGACCTCGACATCAAGATCGGCGGTTCAACATACCGCATGGGCCTCGGTGGGCTGCACTCGATGGAGAGCCGCGCATCGCATTACAGCAATGACGAATACGTTCTGCTGGATCGCGACGTGACGAGCTACTACCCGAACATCATCTTGGGCAATGAGTTGTTCCCGAAGCACATCGGGGCGCACTTCCTCAAGGTCTACCGCACGATCTATGAGCGTCGAATCGCAGCCAAGAAGTCGGGCGACAAGAACACGTCTGAGACGCTGAAGATCGTATTGAACGGATCATTCGGGAAGTTCGGCTCGCCTTACTCGGTGTTGTATTCACCGAACCTGATGATCCAAACGACGATCACGGGGCAGCTTGCGATCCTGATGCTCATTGAAGCCATGGAACTCGAAGGCTTCCAAGTGGTCAGCGCAAACACTGACGGCTTCGTGACCCGAGTGCCGCGCAAGCAGCGTGAAAGCTTCAACGAGATCATCGCCGAATGGGAACGCTCAACTCGCCTTGAGACCGAAGAAACCGAATACATGGCCCTGCATTCGCGCGACGTGAACAACTACATCGCGTTGAAGAAGGGCAAGAACGGCAAGATCGAAGCCAAGCTCAAGGGCACCTTCACGGCATCTGGCCCAGGCCAACCGGGCGCGGCCGGGCTCAAGAAGAACCCCAACATGGACATCTGCAACACCGCAGTTGTCGAGTACCTGTCGAAAGGCACGCCGATTGAAGAAACGATCGAGTGGTGCCCTGACGTGCGCCAATACCTGACGGTGCGCCGCGTCACTGGCGGTGCCCTGGATCAAGACGGCAACCCCGTGGGCAAGGCGCTGCGCTGGTACTACTCGAAGGCTGTGCAGGGCGGTTTCACGTATGCCAGTAACGCCAAGGCTGTGCCTGAGTCGATGGGCGCGAAGTTGATGATGGAACTGCTTGATCATCTGCCGACCGACATTGACTACGACTACTACATCCGTGAGGCATACGCGATTCTTGAAGACGTGGGCGTTGCCGTGATCGACCCGCGCCTGAAGGGGCGAAAGGGTACGCTCTTGGCTAAGTTGCCGGATCAGAAGACGTATCACGAGGTCAACGCCGCCACCGGCATTGCTGCGTGTGGCTTGCGTCGTAAGTCGATCCGTGAATCCTGGGAAGAAGCTGAAGGCCGACCCATGGGGCGTGCCTATTGCTCGAAGTGCAAGAAAGGAAACCTGTGAGCGTTTTTGACAAGAAACCCGAAGCGTTGGAGTCCGAACTTCAATCGGACATCATCGACTTCGCGCACGTCAGGGGGTGGTTCTGCGTCAAGGTGGTCAGCCCATCTCGACGTGGAATGATGGACTTGTATTGCCTGCGCAAAGGCCGTCACGTCTGGATGGAAGTGAAGCGGTCGGGTGAGGAACCTCGGGTCCAGCAGGAGAAGGTTGCACGCGAGATGCGTGCGCAGGGCGCCGAGGTTTACGCCGTGGACAGCATCGCACGCGCGAGGGAGATTCTGCGGTGAGCGCATTTAGCGTCGAGGAACTGGTCGCGCTGCGTCTTTCAGGCGTTATCCGTGGCCCCGAGGCAATGCACCCGTATCAGCACGAGTGCGTCGATTTCCTGATCAAGAACCCGTTCTCTGCGCTGTTCATCGACATGGGGATGGGCAAGACCATTTCCTCGCTGACGGTCATTGCACACTTGATCTCAATGTTCGAGGCCGAAAAGGTTCTCGTCGTTGCGCCGCTAAAAGTCGCCACTGACACATGGCCGACCGAGATCGGTTTGTGGGAGCAAACCGCATGGATGAGTCACACGCTCATTCGCGCAGATGACGACGACCCTCGACTGAAGCAGGCCCGGCGTGCCGCTATCACGGCAGCACGCGCGAAGGGGCTGTCAACGCAAGAGGCGAACGCCCTGGGCCGCAAAGCGGAGACTGAAGAACGTCACCGCATCATGGAAGAACTCGCGCACAGCCCGAGTGCTATCCACATCATCAATCGCGAGCAAGTCGAATGGCTTGTCTACCTGCACAAAGACAAGTGGCCCTATCGCGTCGTGTTCATTGACGAATCCAGTTCGTTCAAAGACCACAACTCGAAACGCTTCAAGGCGCTCGCCAAGGTTCGCAACACGCCGGGCCTCATTGAGCGGCTTCACATCTTGACCGCAACGCCCGCGGCCGAGACATACGAGCATCTGTTCGCTCAATTGTTCTTGGTCGATCGTGGTCAACGCCTGGGTAAGAACATCACGGCATACCGTGATCGCTTCTTCACCTACAACCGCTATTCGATGAAATACAAACTGCGCCCAGGCGCAGAGGAACAGATTCTCGACCTCATCAAAGACATCTGCCTCGTGATGAAGGCCGAGGATTACTTGCCGCGCGAAAAGCCGACGATCATTGCGCGAAAGGTCAAACTGGCCGCAAACCAACTCGACTTGATCAAGAAGCTCGAAAAGGACTTCGTGATCACATTGAGTGACGGCACCGAGATCGAAGCCAAGACTGCCGCCATGCTGTCGCAAATGATGCTGCAGATGGCATCAGGCTCGCTCTATGAAACGCTCATGGTCGAGGATTGGGACACCGACGATCTGAAGAAGGTCAAGCGGGTTCACCACATCCACGATCACAAGATCGACACCCTGCGCGAGATCGTCGAGGAATGCGCCACGCAGGGCGAGCCGTTGCTTGTGGCTTACCACTTTCAATCGTCTCTCGCAAAGCTCAAGAAGGCATTTCCTAAAGCCGTGGTCATGGACAAGGCCGGCAAGTGCATCAAGGCATGGAACGCCGGGAAGATTCCGATTCTGCTGCTTCACCCGCAGAGCGCGGGGCACGGTCTCAACCTGCAATACGGTGGTCGCATGATGGTCTTTTACGACCTCATCTACTCGCTTGAGAACTACTTGCAGATCATCGGCCGCATCGACCGCCAGGGGCAAACGCGCCCGGTGGTCATTCAGCTTTTGGTGGCCGAAGGTACGCGAGACGAGGACGTTTTCGCGTGTTTGAACGAGAAGAAGGACGCACAGGACATGCTGTTCTCGATCCTCAAGCGACTGATCAGGCTGCACCGCAAAAATCTTGCGTGCTAAAGTGATCTTGTCATCGTGAGGGTGACAGGGGCTTTGGTGCGGTTTGCACCCCGAGCGACCGGACGTTCTTGATCTCCTGATTGCCGGTCGCTCGTCTTTTTCTGTTTGACGCCACGAGGGATTCTGTCGTCAAGCCTGCACGCATACCCTCAGTGGTATATTCATTGCACACATGACGTAGTGCGATGAACGACACCCTAATCCAGTTCGAGGCAAGCATCGGACTCGGGGCAACCTTTGCGGCCCGAGTGCTCGGTGTCGCCTATCCGACCTATGCGCAATACCGCAGCGGGCGTCGTCCATTGCCGCTGTACCACAAGAGGCACATCGAGGCGCTGCATCTGCTGCCCCCGAAAGTGCTGATGACCCTGATCGAAAGGCACGCCCATGGCCGGCATCAAGACTGACGACGAAACAAAGGCACTTCTCTATGAGGGCGCGAATATGTCGCAACTCATGGCGCTGTTCAAGATGGACTCGCGCATGATCAAGGAGAAGCTGCACAAGGGGAACGTCAAGCCCGTTGGCAAGCGAGTCGGTGCTGACATCTACAGCATCTACGAAGCTGCGCCCCACTTGGTCAAGCCGGTTTTCGATGTCGAGACCTACATCAAACGGATGCACCATTCGGAACTCCCGAAGATGCTGACGAAAGAGTTCTGGTCAGGTCAACGCTCCAAGCAAATCTACGAGGAAAACGCCGGCCTGCTGTGGCGCACCGAGAAGGTGGTCGAGTCGGTCGGCGAGTTGATGAAGCTCGTCAAGATGAGCACCCTGCTAATGCTCGATGCCGTCGAGCGTCAGACCGAACTCACTGAGCGTCAGCGCGGCATCATCAAGGGTCTCTCACACGGGATGCTCGACGACTTGCAGAAGCGGATCGACGAAAAATTCAAGGTTCCTGAAGATGTCAAACCTCAAGAAGCCGAAGACAACCAAGAGCTATAAGCACCTGGGCGACATCTTCTGTGATCTCGCCTTGATGCTGTCGCCGCCTGAGAACCTGACAGTTGCCCAGGCTGCAGAGAAATACCGCTACATCAATCAACCGGGCTCCTATGTCGGTTGGTGGAAGAACTCGACCGTCCCGTACATGGTCGAGCCAATGAACACGTTCACGAGCCGCGTGTTCAACGGGATGATCTTCGTCGGCCCCGCACAGTGCGGTAAGACTGACGGCCTCGTGATCAACTGCCTGTCCTATTCGATCAAGGTCGATCCGATGGACATGATGGTTGTTTGCCCGACCATGATCGACGGTCGCGACTTCGGCATTCGACGCATTGACCGATTGCACCGCAACAGCGAGGCGATTGGTGAGATGCTGTTGCCATCTGCTGACGCCGACAACCGCTTCGACAAGCAGTACGTGACCGGGATGCTGTTCACGATCGGTTGGCCCACGCCGAGCCAACTGGCCGGCAAACCCATCGGACGCATCATCCTGACCGACCGCGACCGCATGGTCGATGACGTGGACGGAGACGGTGAGCCCTTCGACTTGGCATCCAAGCGAACAACCACGTTCGGCAGCTACGCAATGACCGTGGCCGAATCGTCACCATCTCGTGAGGTCACGAATCCGAAGTGGATTCCGCAAACGGCCCACGAGGCGCCACCGTGCGAAGGCATCCTCAAGCTCTACAACCGGGGAGATCGCCGCCGCTGGCAATGGCCCTGCCCGCATTGCCTGAGCTACTTCGAGGGTCGCTTCGAGCACCTTGAATGGGACGAAGCACCCGAGGCGTCCAACATGGACAAGGCCAGCACGGTACGCATGAAGTGCCCGCACTGCGGCAAAGGCATTCACCCCGACTACCGGGAAGACATGCAGGCGTGGGGCCAGTGGGTGCGCGACGGTCAAGCCGTAGACAAGAACGGCCGGGTCTATGGGCCTGCGCCGAGGACGAGCATTGCGTCGTTCTGGTTGCGCGGCGTGGCTGCAGGCTTTGCATCCTGGCGCGGCCTCGTGGAAGCCTACCTCAACGCCAACGACGAATACGCTCGCACGGGCTCTGAAGAAGCCCTCAAGAAGTTCTACAACAACGACCTCGGTGAACCCTACCGTCCGAAGTCGCAGAGCGACATGCGCTCGCCTGAAGTGCTCAAGGCTCGCAGCGAGAAGAACGCTGAACGCAAGGTGCCGAAGGGTGTACGGTTCCTGATTGCCACCGTGGACGTGCAGAAAAATATGTTCGTGGTTCAGGTCTTCGGGATTCTTCCCGGCTTGAAGTTCGACATGGTGCTCGTCGATCGGTTCGACATTCGCAAGAGCAAGCGCACAGACGACGAAGGCGAACGACTGTGGGTGAAGCCGAACACCTACATTGAGGATTGGGACGAGCTAATTGAGCACGTCATTGAAAAAGAGTACGAGGTCGATGACGGCAGCAAGCGAATGATGGGCATTCGTTTCACCGGCTGCGACTCAGGTGGCCGCGCTGGTGTGACGACGATGGCTTACACGTTCTATCGTCGCCTGCGCGAACAGAACAAGCATCGCCGCTTTGTGCTGCTGAAGGGTGACTCGTCACCGAACCAACCTCGGGCACGCATCACCTACCCGGACAGCCAACGCAAGGACATGCAGGCCGGGGCGCGAGGCGACATCCCTTTGCTGATGCTCAACTCGAACCTGCTGAAAGACGACCTCGACGGTCGCCTGGATTGCCTTGAGCCGGGCAAGGGCATGTACCGCTACCCCGATTGGATGTCGGACTCGTGGTTCGCAGAACTGTGCGCCGAGATTCGCACCGATAAGGGCTGGGAGAACCAAGCCAAACTGCGAAACGAGGCATGGGACTTGTCCTATTACTGCATCGGAATCTGCATCTCGGAACTGATTCGCGTTGAGGGTTTGAACTGGAAGGAACCCCCTCGCTGGGCCGCAGAATGGGACGACAACGACTTCGTGCGAGAGCCCGAGAAAGAAGTCGCGTTTGTCAACCGGATAAAATCGGAGTACGACTTCGCGCAGTTCGGCAAAGCCTTAGCCTGACGTGGCAGCTTGCTCCACAAGCCGCGCAGACATCCACACGAGGTAAGAAATGCCCGCAATCATTGCAACCCATGATCTGCTGAACGAGGCCCGCAAGGCTTATCACGCCCTGATGACCGGCACTTCGGCCCGCGTGGTCGTCGATCAAAACGGCGAGCGAGTCGAGTTCGTGGCCGCGAACAAGCAGGCGCTCTACAACTACATCCAAGAACTGCAAACGCAGCTTGGCACGCAATGCGGTGCGGCTCCGCAGCCCATGACGCAGTACCACCCCGCAACCTTCGTGTTCTGAGCGATGCAGTTCAGTCTTGACATCGCCCCGGTGGCCGAGAAAGCCATCGGCGGGGGCCTGGAAGGCGCCGAACGCACGTCACGCGAAACCCACGCATGGCGCCCACCCATCATCTCGCCTGACCGTCAGATCAATGCGGTCAAGGACGAAGCCGACGCCCGTGGTCGTGACTCGGTGCAGAACGACGGCTATGCCATGGGTGCCGTGCAAACGCACCGCGACAGCATCGTCGGCTCGCAGTACCGGCTGAACGCACAGCCCGACTACGACCTACTCGGTGCATCCGAGGAATGGGCTGAAGAATTTCAGCGAGTGGTCGAGGCTCGCTTCAACCTGATGTTCGACTCGCAAGAGTGCTGGTTCGACGCATCACGTCGCATGACCGGCACCGAGTTGATCCGCCTGGGCGTCGGCGGTTTCCTGATCACGGGTGAAGTGCTCGCCACCGTCGAGTGGATTCGCCAGCGCAACCGGCCGTTCTCGACAGCCGTGCAGATGGTCAGCCCGACCCGCCTGACGAACCCGAACAACGAGGCCGACACCAAGTATTTGCGCCGTGGCGTGAAGCGCGATCTGTTCGGCGAGCCGCAGGGCTACTACTTCCGTGCAGCGCACCCCAATGACTTCACGATCGCGCTTGGCGAGTCCTTGACGTGGCGTTACGTCGAGGCTCGCAAGCCGTGGGGTCGTCGTCAGGTCATCCACATCACGGAACCCCTGCAGCCCGATCAAACGCGCGGCATCGCAGACATGGTTTCCGTGTTGAAGCAGATGCGAATGACAAAGCGGTTTCAGGACATCACGTTGCAGAACGCCGTGGTCAATGCGACCTACGCTGCAGCCGTTGAATCCGAACTGCCGCGCGAGGTCGTGTTCGCCAGCATGGGTGCCGGCCAGAACGGTTTCGGCGATGCCCTGGGCCAATACATGCAAGCCCTGGCCGCGTACACGGGAGCGTCGAACAACATCGCCATCGACGGCGTGAAGATGCCGCACCTGTTCCCTGGCACGAAGCTGAACCTGAAGCCCATGGGCACCCCTGGTGGCGTGGGCACGGACTTCGAGGGCTCATTGCTGCGTCACACCGCAGCCGCGTTCGGCCTTTCCTACGAAGAATTTTCCCGCGACTTCACCAAGACGAACTACTCGTCGGCGCGGGCTTCGATGGGCCAAACCTTCAAATACATGCAGGGGCGCAAGAAGGTCGTTGCCGACAAGCAGGCGACGATGATCTACCACCTGTGGTTCGAGGAAGAACTGAACGCAGGCAACGTGCCTCTGCCGCCCGGCTTCACCGTTGACACCTTCTACAGCGATCCGGTGAAGCGCGAGGCGCTGCTTGCCTGCGATTGGATCGGTGCAAGCCGTGGTCAGATCGACGAGTTGAAAGAGACCCAGGCCGCAGTCATGCGGATCAACTCGGGCCTTTCCACTTGGGAGAAAGAGGCCGGTCGTCTCGGTGAGGACTGGCGCAAGCTGTACCGTCAGCAGTCGCGCGAACGCCGGATGCAGAAATCGCTGGAACTCACGTTCGCGACCGAGGCAACCAAGCCGGGCAAGAACGACGCCAAAAACACAATGTCGGGGAATGATCAGGAAGGAGATCAGGAATGAACGAGTTTGTCCAAGGCCACGCCTACACAGGCCCCGAGCGTCGTGCTCAAGTGCATTTGACCGATGCACAAGTCGAGGCGATCGCCAAGCGGGCGGCTGACAAAGCCGTCGAGCAAATGACGCAGCAGGCTTACATGGCCGTGGGCAAAGGCGTGATCGGCAAACTGCTGTGGATCGTCGGTGCCGCCGCTGTTGGCTTTGGCATTTGGGCAGCGAAAAAGGGCTGGCTCGACAACGCGATGTAATACCGCGTTTTCGCACTCGGTACAATTACGTCGCACATCAACAAAAGGTTAAACCATGAGTGACCATGCAGCCCGATCAGCACTTGCGCGAATGAACCTGCGCGAAGTGGCTGTCGCTGCCCACTACACGGGCCTCGCGAACGATCTGCAAATGCTCGCCGCTGCCGATCAGCAGAAGTGCGAAGCCGACTTCATGGCGCGTCGTGTCGAACTGGCCGCAGCCTACGGTGTCGGCAACGCAGAACAGCGCAAACCCTTCGCGTTCGCCAATGGCATCGCGATCATTCCGGTGCATGGCTCCCTGATCAACCGATTCGGTTACTCGTGGGGCTTCGTCACCGGCTACAACTTCATTCGCCAGCAGACCGCCATGGCCGGGCAAGACCCGGACGTGACGGCCATCGTGTACGACCACAACACGTTCGGTGGTGAAGCGGCCGGTTGCTTCGAGTGCAGCGCCGACATCAAGCGGCTCGCCAACGGCAAGCCCACGATGGCCGTGGTGGACTCGAACAGCTACAGCGCGGGCTATGCCCTGGCCGCTGGTGCCGATCGCATCGTTCTGACCCCTTCCGGTGGCGTCGGCAGCATCGGCGTGGTGGCGATGCACGTCAGCTACGAAAAGATGCTGGACAAGGCAGGCATCAAGGTCACGTACATCCATGCCGGCAAGCACAAGGTCGATGGGAACCCCTACGAAGACCTTTCGGCTGAAGTGCAAGCCGACATTCAAGCGAGCGTCGAAAAGTCGTACACGGCTTTCGTTGCTCACGTCGCCAAGGGTCGCAAGATGGACGAGAAAGCCGTCCGTGCGACCGAGGCGCGAACCTACAGGGCCGAGGATGCACTGTCTCTCGGCCTGATTGATGCCATTGCAACGCCGCAGGCGGCGCTGCAGGCATTCTTGGGCGAGCTATCCGGCTCGAATTTTCAACGTGCTGAAAAGGAAGACACCATGAGTGGTGAAACGAAGCCGGGTGCCGACACCAAGGCAACCGCTGATCAACTGGCCGATGCCGTGAAGGCCGAGCGCACCCGCGTTTCGGGCATCCAAACCTGCGAAGAAGCCAAGGGCCGCGAAAAGCTGGCACAGCATCTGGCGTTCAACACGTCGATGAGCGTGGACGAAGCGAAGGCGCTGCTGGCCGCTGCATCGACCGAGGCCGCAGCCACCACCCAGGGCAACGCCTTCAAGGAAGCCATGGACAACAGCCGTCACCCCAACGTGGGCGCCGACGCTGGTGCCGGTGGCGACGACGAGAAGCCGAGCCGCGTGGCCGCGCTGCTGAAGACCGCCGCCGCTGTCGGCGTGCGCGGCTTCGGTGCCGAAAAGCCGGGCAAGTAAGCCCACCCCCTCAACATCCCTGAACACAGGAGAGAACCATGGCTGTGAACGATCTGGCGGGTGGCTTCACCTACGCGACCCAAACGCCCGAACAACTGCTGGCCGGCGACGAGCCGATCAAGACCTCTGCCGCTGTCGCGACCGGCGCCAAGACCAAGTACCAGATCGCGGCCCGCACCGCTGCTGGCGTGGTCGATTTCGTGGTCGGCACCCACACGAGCCTGCAGGCCGTGCTGGTGATGCAGCCCTGCGCGAACGGTGCCTCGTGCCAGTACGCCTACGCGGGCAAGTTCAACGACGACCTGCTGGCGACCTACAACGCCACCCTGTACGCCAACGCCGCGTTCGACACGTGGTTGGAGCGCGAAGCGTTCTTCAACGGATCGCTGCGCCTGGGCAAGCTGGGCCAGGGCTTCGCCAACTGATCCGCAGTCGGCGAGCAACCCATCAACTGAAACAAGGAGCGCAACGTGACCGTTGGCATCTACAGCACCGCTGAACTGCTGGAAATCACCAGCAACATCCGTCAAAGCACGCCGGCCTTCTGGTCGTCGTTCTTCACCCGGCAGATCAATTTCACCACCGAGGAAATCTTCTTCGACAAGGTGGACGCCGACTACCGCAAGTTGGCCCCGCTGGTCGTGCCGAACGTGCAGGGCAAGATGATGCGCGGCGTGCAGCCGTACAGCAGCCTGTCGTTCAAGCCGGCCTACGTGAAGGCGAAGGACGCCGTTGACGTGAGCCGCGTCATCGAACGCCGTGCCGGTGAAGCCCTGATCACGGGCTCGCTGTCGCCGCAGCAGCGCAAGGACGCGGCGATCGCCGACATCCTGCGCTACCACGACACGCTGGTCACGAACCGCCTGGAATGGCTCGCCGCGAACGCCCTGATCAACGGTGCGGTCACGCTGTCGGCCGACGACTACCCGACCACCACGATCGACTTCCAGCGCCACGCGAGCCTGACCTACACCCTGTCGGGCGCCGCCCTGTGGTCGGCCGGCACCGCGACCCCGCTGGCCGACATCCGCAACGCCCGCATCAACGCGAGCAATCGTTCCGGTGCGGTGATCCGTCGCGTGGTGTTCGGCGGCACGGCCTGGGACTTGTTCACCGCCCGCGTGGACCTGAAGGCCGAGCAGGACAAGAACTTCGGCGGCAAGACCGTGGAAATCCAGCGCGATTTCGACGGCTTCGAGGGCCAGGAATACATGGGCCGCTACGGTGGCATGTTCGGCGGCAACGCGATGGAACTGTGGGTGGACCGCAGCAAGTACGTGGACGAACTCGGCAACGAACAGTTCTACATGCCGCAGAACGCCGTGGTCGGTTTCAGCGACATCGAAGGCGTGCGCTGCTTCGGCGCCATCAAGGACTTCGACGCCGGCCTGCAGCCGCTGGAACGCTTCCAGAAGATGTGGCGCGTGGAAGACCCGAGCGCCGAGATGATCCTGACCCAATCGGCCCCGCTGATGGTGCCGAAGAAGCCGAACGCATCGTTCAAGATCATCGTGTCCTGATGATGCCGGGGGAGCCTCGAAAGGGGCTCCCTTTCATTCCCTGAATCCAACCTGACGGAGATCACACCATGCCCAAGCGTGTCCCCCTGCAATCCATCGTCGTGCAGCGCGACGGTGCCTCGATGTGCCCGCCCATCGGCCACCCCTTCGACTTCACCGCCGAAGAAGTCGCCAGCATCGAGAAGATGAACCCTGGCGCCCTGACGGCCGAAGCCACCGTCGATCTGTCCAAGAGCGACAGCAAGGCCACCGGCAAGAAGGCCGGCGGCGAAGGCGGCGACCTGTAATGCCTTTCGACTTCGCCACCGCGAAGGCCAACGCACGGCGAGCCGTTCAATCGGCTTTCGCCGTGCAGGCGTTCTACGTGGACGATTCGGTCGATGCCCCCGTTGAAATCCGCGCCCGCTGGCACAACCGTATCTCCCGCCCATTCGGCGATCTTGAGAACGGCGGATATGCGGAAGTGATCGAGGGCATCGACCGAATCGTGCTGATACCCGAGGACATTCACGGATACCCCGTTGTCCTGAAACGGGGCGGCACCGTGACCCTGCCTACGCTTCTACCGGACGTTGAGTTTGAACTTGAACACAAGGAACCGGCGACCGGGCCGCTAGAAGAAGCCTGGGCCGTCACGAGGAAATGACCGCATTCATCGTCTCGAACGGCCTTGACGCATTCCTGAAGTTCGCAGAGGCATTGCCTGACATCGCGAACGAGGCTGCGTTCCTTGCGGTCAACGACACGGCGCGCGACACGGTGCCCGACATTCGCCAGGAGATGCAAAAGCAGATTGCGTTTCCTTCGGGCTACTTGAACAAAGACCGCCTGAGCGTTCGCAAGAAGGCCAACCGGCAGAACCTCGAAGCGATGATCAGTGGCCGCGACAGGCCCACATCACTCGCTCGGTTTGCTGCGAAGGGTTCGACCCCGTTGAACACGAAAGGCAAGCCGCTGCGCTTGACCATCAAGCCCGGCAAGCCTGTCCAACTGGACAAAGCATTCTTGGTCAACCTGCGCAACGGCAACACTGGCCTTGCTGTGCGGCTGAAGAAGGGCGAAAAGATCGAGTTCTCGCAGAAGGCCGTTCGCCTTGCCGAGAACCTTTATTTGCTCTACGGGCCTTCGGTCGATCAGGTGCTGAAGTCGGTGTCGGTCGATCAGTCGCCCGACATCATGGATCGGCTCAATCGCAACTTCCTGCGTCAATTCGCGAGGCTTTCAAGTGGCTGACTCTTACCGCTTGTCGGTGCTCAAGGCACTGACCACGCTGATCGAAGGCACCAGCGTAACCCCCGTGGCCGGCATCGAACTGCCCGCCACCCTGGCCGGTGTTGTTTTCCGTGGCCGCACGGTGTTCGGTGCTGACGACCCGACAACGATGGTCGCCATTCTCGAAGCACCGCGACCCGGCGATGCCTTCTTCACCGAGAACAATTCGGCCCGCAGCGAGACGTGGCAACTGCTGATTCAGGGTTGGTGTCCTGACGACAAGACGCACCCGAGCGACCCTGCGTACAGCCTCATGGATGACGTTGAGCGTCGTCTTGACCGCATCACGCGAAGCAGTCGCGAGACCGGCTATCCGAAGTTCCCTGAGCATTACATGCTCGGTGTGAATGATGCCGATGAACAATTGATTCAATCGTTCCGTGTGCTGCCGGGTGTTGTTCGTCCCCCGGCTGAAAGTCTTTCGAGCAAGAGTTTCTTCTACCTTCCTGTGCAGGTTGGGCTTGCTCGAATTTCCGACTGAGTAAAATTCAACCTGCCGTTCTCTTTTCAACCTCTCAGGAGTATTGACCATGCCCATCACGTCCGATCTCGGCGGCAAGAACTACACCCTCGGCCGTGGCCGGCTGTATTTCGACCGCTTCACGCCGACCCAAGTGGCCGCAGGCATCACCGCCACCACCCGCGGTGAAGGCGAACGCTACTTCGGCAACACGCCCGAGTTCAACATGACGGCCAGCGAAGAAACGCTCGACCACTTCGACAGCGAGCAAGGCGTGCGCGTCAAGGACGACAGCGTTTCCCTGCAACTGGACCGCACCGGCAGCTTCACCACCGACAACGTGAGCGCCGAAAACCTCGCGCTCTACTTCCTGAGCGACGGTGCGACCACGGTGACGCAGGTTTCGGCCGTGGCCGCGACCTACTCGATCCCTGCCGCCACGCCGGGCCTGTTCTACCAAGTCGGCGCGACGACCTCGCTGCCTGCCGGCGTGCGCAAGATCAGCAACGTCAGCGTGCGCAAGGGTGCGGGCTTCAGCACGGTGGTCAACGCTGCCGGCAACTACGAAGTCGATGAAGCCCTCGGCCGCATCTACGTGCTGCCCGGCAGCGCCGACATCCCGGCCAACACCGACATCCAGATCACTTACGATCTGGCCGCGGGCACCCGCCAGCAGATCGTGTCGAAGTCGAACTCGATCTACGGCTCCCTGCGCTTCGTGGCCGACAACCCCAAGGGCACCAACCGCGACTACTACTTCCCCTACGTGAAGTTGTCGCCGGACGGTGACTACAACCTGAAGGGCGACGACTGGCAATCCATGACGTTCGCGTTCGAGGCGCTGCGCAAGGCATCGAACATCGAAACGCTGTACGTCGATGGTCGTCAGGCGTAACAGCCAGGAGTGACGCAATGCCCCTCGCCGGTTATCAACCCGAGACCCGCAAGGTCTCGCTGGGGGGCGACAACTCTTTCGACGTGAAGGGGCTGTCGCTCAATGAAATCGCCGTGCTCATTCGTGAGCACTTCCCCGACTTGGACGCGATCGTTGATCTGTTCCAAGGCGTCAACCTGCGTGACGATGCCCAACTGCAGCCGCTGCTGTTGTCGGTCGTTTCGCAGGCACCGGGGTTCGCCGCAAACGTGATCGCACTTGCGGCCGGCGAGGGCTCTGCGTCCGATGCCGAGAAGCTGCCCGGCCCGGTACAGGTGAAGGCGCTTCTCGACATCGGCGAACTCACATTCAACGATGTCGGTGGCGTGGGAAAAGCCTGGGAGATGATCGCGGGTCTCCTGAGCAAAACCGGCATCATTCAGAAACTCTCGCAGGACACGACGAAGAATCGCGCCTGATGCGGTTCTATCGTGGCCTGCGCCGCGATGTGAGTTTGCTTCTATCTGAGGGACATCAACACGCTCGTCATTACCCTGTAGGGATGGTTTGGTCAGAAGCCCGAATCGTTCGCCAGCGTCTAGCGTCCCGCGTAAAGCAAGAGACGGTCTTGATGCAAATGGTCATCGGATCGGTGTTTGACCAAAAGGCGGGCAAGCAACTGACCGCTATCCTGAAAAGGCTCGACGAAAGTGATTGACCGCAAAGAGATCGAACTGCTGATCCGCGCCCAGCTTAAAGGCGGGCGCGATCTCGAATCAGTCACCAAGTCCATCGTCGCACTCGGCGATGCCCTCGACGAACAAGCCGCTGCCGCCCGGCGCGGCGAGTCGAGGATCGACGAACTCAAGGGTTCGCTCGCAGCCCTCAAGGGCATTCAAGATCAACTCGGTAGCAAGGCCAATGACATCGGTGGCTTCGGCCGCATGGCCGACACGCTGAAGAAGGCCGAAGAAAAGGTCAAGTCTTCGACCGAGGCTTTCGACAAGCTGCAGGCCCGCATCGACAAGGCCGGCAAAGCGACCGAGAAGCAGACCGCCCGCCTGGACAAGCTGAAGACCGCACAAGAGTTTGCGGTCAAGGCTCTTGCCGCACAGCGCGCACAGTACGAACAGATCGCCGACGAACTGCGTCAGGCCGGGGTCAACACCGATGACCTCGTGGGCTCTGAACTGCGGTTGCGCGATGCCGCCGCACAGGTGGGCGTCCAACTCGCCAAAGGCAATGCCCTGTTGAACGATTACTCGACAATCGTTCGCAAGGCCCGTGATGAGTCGGACAGGCTTGCCGACAATCAGCGCAAGCTCGCAGCCCTGCAAGCCGGCAACGCGGCCGACGCCAAGCTCGCCGCGCAGCAGCAAGTGGCCGCGATCAAGAAGGTCGAGCAAGCCGAAGCCGACCGGCTCGCGATCATTCAAGCTGCAGGCCGTGCTGAACAGCAGGACCGTGCTCGTGCGTCTGCCGAATCGGAACTGGCCTCGCTGCGTGATTCCGAGAAGTTCATTCGCGCGTATGCCGAGGCCCAGGCCAAGGCCGCGCAAGAGGCTGAACGCAACAACGGCCTGCGCAAGCTCGCCAACGACGCGGAAGACGCGGCTCGCCAGTATTCGACGTTGACCAAGGCGTCGAACAACCTGCGCCCCCGCGTGGTCAGTCTGCGCGAAGCGGTTGATTCCCTGGTCAACCCCGCCGCCGCGGCCCGTTCCAACCTTGCCGGGGTCGAAAAGGAAGTGAAGTCGCTGGCAGCGGGTATCGCTCTCAGCACCGGGCCTGTTCAGGAATACGCAGATCAATTCAGGAAACTACGAGACGCGCAGAAGGCTATCGCGGCCCAAGCCGGCCTGATCGACCAATTCAAGGAACAGGATGCGGCCCTGCGCGAAGTGCGCCAGGAGTTCGAGCGTGCCCGTTCCACGGTTCAGGAGTACGCCGCTGCCGTGCGCCAGGGTGGCGATGCGGGCGCCAAGTTCGTGAAGCCCCTGGCCGAAGCAGAGGTCAAGCTGAAGTCTGCCGCTGCAGCCCTTGAGCGACAGGCTGCGGCTGTCCGTGCTTCCCGCGAAGCCCTGCGCAACGCCGGCATCGACGCCGACAACCTCGCAGCCGCGGAAGCCCGACTCGTGGCCTCGACCAAGCAGGCCACGCAAGCCCTGGATCAACTGACGAAGGCGGGTGCTGCCAACGGGGAAGCAACGACCAAGGCCAGCAAGGGCTTCTCGCTGTTCCGCGATGAGGGTCGTACCACGCTGTCGATGACGCAGCGCCTGCGCGGCGAACTGCTGGCCCTGACCACCGCCTACTTCGGCGTGCAGTCGGCCATCAACGTCGCGTCTGATGCCCTGAAGAACTACAACGAGCAACAGGGCTTGCGCTCGGGCCTGTCTTTCGCGTTCGGTGATGACGCGGCCAAGATCGGTCAGGAAGTCGAATACATCAAGCAGCAGGCCGACCGCCTGGGCGTGGCCTTCAGCGAGGTCTCGAAGGCTTACACGAAGTTCGCCGCCGCTGCCGTCAAGTCGGGCGCGCCGATCCAAGAGACGCGGTTCATCTTCGAGTCGTTCGCTGAAGCTGGCCGGGTGCTGAACCTGACGCCCGATCAGATGAACGGCCTGTTCAATGCTTTGGGTCAATCGTTCAGCAAGGGCAAGATTCAGGCGGAAGAACTGCGCCAGCAGATCGGTGAACGACTGCCGGGCGCGTTTGCTTTCGCACAGGAAGCACTGAAGCAGTTCTACCCCGATCTGAACAAGGCACTCGAAGAAGGCAAGGTCGGCGCGGAAAACCTCGTGCTCGTGGCTGAGTCGGTGCGCAAGGCCGCGCAAAGTGGTCTCGGTAAAGCGATCCAATCGCTCGACGCCGAACAGCAGCGGTTCAACAACTCGGTCTACGAGTTCAAGTTGGCTATTGCAGAGGCCGGCTTCGCCGATGCCTACATCGACCTGTTGCGCCAGATCACCGAATACTTCAAGTCGGCTGACGGCAAAGCATTCGCGCAGGAACTCGCGCTCGTGGCCCGGGGCTTCATTGCTGCGGCTTCTGCGGCCGTGGAATGGCGCGACGAGATTCAACTGATCGCGAGCGTGTTCGTCGCCCTACTGGCCGGCAACTACGTCGCACAGATCGGCACGGGCATGGTCGGCATTGCTTCCGGCCTCACTGCCGCGCGCATTGCTGCCGTGTTGACGACGCCTGTGATGTTGACCCTCACGGGTGCGGTGTCCGGTCTCGCTGCTGCTGTGGGTGCCCTCATTGCCGGCTACAGCATCGGCTCGTACCTCTACGATCAGTTCGCCGAGGTTCGCGTTGCCGGTGCTCTGCTGGTCACGGGCATCGCTGAACTTGGCGTGCGCGTGCGATACGCCTTCAAGGAAATCTTCAACGACTTCCCGCAGATCATTGCCAATGCCCTGAAGGGCAGCGTGAACCTGTTCAACAACCTGTTCATCACGCCGATCCTGAACCTGTTCAAGACGGTGGCAGATTCGCTCGGCCTCACGAAGTTGTCGGGCGCATTGGACAAGGCGATTGCGTCGATCACGCTGACCCTGGACACGACCGTATCGTTCCAAACATCGGTACTGCGCAGCGAGCGCGACATCCTGCTGAAGCAGATCGAAGACATTCGACAGGGCATGATCCAAGACGCCTTGCAGCGTGAAGGCGTGACCCTGGCGAACCCTGCCAAGCCGACTGCCAATCCCGGCAAGCGTGCGAACACGCTGACCGGGGGTGACGACGCTGCGATCAAGAAGCGCAAGTCGGACATCGAAGAACTGGAAAAAGCCCTCAACGCTTTGGAGTCCAAGACCCTGAAGAAGCAGGGCGAATCCCTGGCCTCGTTGCTCGAAGCCGTGGACAAGGACTATGCCGATCTGAAGAAGCGCATTGTTGAACTCGGCGGCTCTGAAGGTGCTGCGTTCATCAAGCGGTTCGAGGAAGGCAAGGCTGCGCTCAAACTCGAAGTCACCAAGGACTTCAACGCGAAGCTGCTGAAAGAGCAAACCGATCTTCAGGGCAAGCTGAACCAACTGGATGCGCAAGCCGGCCGCAAGAACAAGCAGAACGACGAGGCTCGCATTGCGGCCATTCGCACCGGGCAGGAATCGCTGTATGGCGAGATCGAGAAGTTCCGCGGCAACCTGATCGCGAACAACCTCGACACCGCGCCTGCCGATGCGCAGCGCACGCGGCTTGACGCCCTGGTCGAAGAACTGCAGCGCCTGGAACGCCTGAAGATCGCGAAGGAAGAACTCGACGTTCTCGAAAAGAACTACAACGAGACCATTCGCGTTCGTGACGGCCTGATCGCGGCTGTGCGGGCTCAACAGGAAGCCGGTGCCATTGATGACGTGCAGGCTGCACAGCAGATCAACGCGATCAATCAGCAGGCGCTGCCGGGCATCCTGCAAGCCGCACAGGCCACGCGCGAGTGGGCGATCGCGAATCAGGCCGTGTTCGCCAACCCGGAACAGTTCGCGCTGTTCCTGGCGAACCTCGACGCTTCGATCGCAAAGGTGCGTCAGGTCAAGACCGAGTTCACGCTGTTCGAGCAAAAGGTTCAACAGGGCGCACTGCAGGGCATCGACCAAGGGTTCGCGTCGATCTACGACAACCTCGCGAAAATCCTGGCCGAACAGCAGTCCGTGAGCGACGGCTTCGACGAGATCGGCAAATCGTTCTTGGTGTTCGCAGCGCAGTTCCTGAAAGAGATTGCGCTGATGATCATTAAGCTCGCGATCTTCAATGCCCTGAAGAACTCGGGCAACCCGGCACTCGCTGCCATCGGTCAGGCCGGCTCGGCTTCGGTTGGCGTGAAGCACAGCGGCGGCGTGATCGGTCAGGCCAGCAACCGCAGTCGCGCGGTGCCGTCCTCGTGGTTCGCCAATGCGCCGCGTTATCACACTGGCGGCGTGGTCGGGCTCGCGGCCGACGAGTACCCGGCCATCCTGCAGAAGAACGAAGAAGTCCTCACAGCCAGCGACCCGCGCAACGTGCTGAACGGTGGCGGCATGGGCGCCAAGCAGGCCGCACCGGCATCGCAACGCTTCGTGCTGGTGGACGACCGTTCGCGCATCGCTGAAGCCATGGCCGGTGCTGAAGGTGAACAGGTCACACTCGTCAACATTCGCAAGAACATCCCGACGCTGCGCCAGTGGCTGAAGGGTTAAAGGGGGAGTCCTATGGCCGTCACTTCGGTCTACGAACTGGCGATCCCATCGGAGCACGCCGCATCGTTTGTCAACGGTGAGCGTGCTCTGTCGGTTTCGTCGAGCATCGCGGGCGCACCGGCCCGCACCACGTTCTACCTGAGCAAGTGGTTCGACCTTCAGGGTGGCGTCTACACGTTGCGCTCGCTGGCCCAGGATGCCGCCTTGTGGATGGCATCGGTCAGCGTGAACAACGGCCGCGTGTTCTTCAACTCAACCGCATCGCAGGGTGTCGGTGATGCCGAGGTCTACTTGCCGCAGGGCAGGCACCGCATCGACATCGTGTTGCCGAACACATCGACCGTCGCGTCTTCGTGCTTCGTGGCCTTCTCGCTGATCCAAGGCAACCGGCTCGTGTACGCATCGGCCGCCGCGGGGTGGGTGTTCGACACCGCGCCGATCGCTGATTCAGCAGTCCCCACCCTGGCCGAACCGGACACCGTGTTGCCGGTCTTCACCGTGCTCCCGAATTGGGCCAACGGTGTGACCGAACGCCTGGACTACAAGACCGAGATCATCACGGACGAAGGGGATGTCGAACAGCGCCGTTCGCTGCGTCGATACCCGCGCCGTTCTTTCGAGGCATCGTTCGCGCGGCATGACGTGCGCAGGGCTCGCCTGCAGAACTTCCTGATCGGTTCAGGAAACAACGAAGTGCTCGTCCCGCTATGGCACGAGCAACACACCGTTTCGTCGATTCTCGGATTGAATGTGCAATTCCCCGATGGGGAGTTGGGCCTGCGCGAGTTCAACCCCGGCGACCTCGTGTTCGTGAATCGCGGCAACCCGGTTGAACATGAAGTGCTGCGCGTGGCCTCGGTGGACACATCGACGGACGTGCTGACGTTCACCCAGGCGCCCACGCTTCCGTGGCCTGCCGGCACCCGCATCTACCCGCTGCGCCGAGCCCGCGTTCTCGAATCCTCGTCGATGGAGAACGTCACCGATCGCGTGGGCACCGTGCAGATCAGGTTCTCGCTGTCCGAGCCCGAGGCTTGGCCTGCTGGCGCCTGGGCAACCTGCACTCCGCTGTTCAGCTTCCCGGTCGATTGGTCGAGTCAGGTCAGCCACACGTTCAGCCGGCCAGCGGCCAGCGTGATCGACAACGACTACGGCAAGACCGAAGTGTTCGACTTCTTCGGCACGTCGCGCGGCTCTGTGCGCGCGGCAATGACGTTGCGCGGCCGACAGCGCATGTACGCATTCCGGCAGTTCGTGCAGAACGCCCGTGGTCGTGCAGTGCGGTTCTGGATGCCCTCGCTGACGGATGATCTGCGTTGCACAAGCCCGACCATCGGGGGCGACTACATCGACGTGAGCAACGCCGGCCTTGCCGACTACATCAGTCGCGATCAGGAACTGCGGTCGATGCTCGCCATTGAGTTCGCCGATGGTCGTTCGACGATCTACCGCGAGATCGAGAGCATCACCGAGAACGGCGAGACCGAACGCTTGTTCTTGACCAAGGTGCTGCCTGCCGCCCCCGGTGATCTGGTGTCGCGGATCATGTTCATCACGCCGTCGCGCTTCGATCAAGACGGCTTTGAGTTGATGCACTACGTCGATGGCTCGAAGGCCGTCAAGACCTCGGTGATCGTGCGCTCGGTTGATGGTGCAGGGATGCCCGGCTTGGAGTGCAACACCACGAGCCGGCCTTACCCCGTGGTCAGCGTCGAGTCGTTCAACGCAGCCGCGTCGTTCCTGGCAGGCGTCATTCGCGAGAACTTGATTGTCCGGGAAGAAGCGCGCTCGGTGGCCTCGTTCATCGGCGGTTCGGTCATCGTGAACACGGAAAGCCTGACGGCCGACCCGCACGCGATCTCGCTGGTGCCGATGTTCCTGGGCGGTTCTTTCGACACCGACACCCAAGCGTTCAACTTCGGCCCGTATGCCGTGTCGTCGGGTGCCTCGTTCATTGCGGGCGAGATCGACACCGTGCTCGTGGCCTACAGCAACAACCCTGGCAGCGTTGGCGTCAGTGCATCTTTCATCGGCGGGTCGCTTCCTTTGCCGGGCGATTACCTCATCAAAATGAACATGGATGGCACTGACGGTCAGACGGAGAACATCGAGAACGCAGGCACGCTCGGTGGCAATTTCACAGCAAATGCTGTCGAGGCGTCATTGCGAACCGCCGCTGCGCGATACGGTTCGACGGGACTGCGCACTCGGTGGTTTCTAGAAGACTCATCCTTGGCTCAAATAAGTTCCCCGTTGCTATTGAACAGTGGTGCGCAGTCCAAAGGCACAATCGGCTGCTACTTCAATGCCAACAACACAACCGACGCCAACGGGGCCGGATACCTGACACCAATCGAATGGACACTCGACAATGAATTGCCAGGTAACGTTGTCTCCATTGCATTCACTCGGCGCAGTTCCGGGGTTGTTGTTAACTTCGGTTTTTATGGTCAGGGGACCAACGCTTTAGCGGGCGACTTCTTTGAAGCCAATCTCAATCTAACCTCTTGGTGGCATGTTGAATTTGGCTGGACCAATGGCACGTATTACATCTTCATCAACGGCAACCTCGTCTCCACGGGCTCCATTCGTTTTGGTGATGCGGTTGGTTCAAGCGGCTCGCTGATTCTGTCGCGTGTTCGTAGCTGGCCCTTTAACTCTTTTGTTTTCACTGACAACTACTACGTCCACAGCGACTGTCTACACACGGCGTCGTTCACGCCCGGCCCGCTTCCGGGCGCTTAAACCTCGGGATGGGAAAATACCCCATCCCCTTCCGCATTCACCAAGGAAAGACCATGGACTACAAACTCGCTGGCCGCTACAAGATCGAAGCCGTGAAGGCCGACGGTGAACGCCGCCTCATCAAAGCTGATTGGTTCAACAACCTGATCCTCGACAGCGGCCTCAACCGTCTCGGCAGTGGTGGCGCCTACTCGTACTGCATGGTCGGCACGGGCACCGCGGCAGCGGCAATCTCGCAAACCGCCCTGGCCGCGCAGATCGCCAACACGAACAACCAAACCGGCGAACTCGTGGGCGTGGACACCACCAACGGGTTTGCCTGGAACCGTCGCACGTTCCGTTTCGGCCTCGGCGCTGCGGCCGGCAACCTCACCGAAGTCGGCGTCGGTTGGACGAGCACCGATTGCTTCTCGCGTGCCCTGATCACCGACAGCAACGGCAACCCGGTGTCGATCACCGTGCTCGCCGATGAATACCTCGACGTGACCTACGAACTGCGGCTCTACTGGCCCACGGCTGACGTGGTGGCCTCGTCGGTCAACATCTCGGGCAGCACCTACACCGTGACGGCACGGCCTGCGGTGGTGGGCTCTTGGGCGGTTGCCGCGCTCATCAACAACGGGTCATCTGCAGCCCTGGGTGTACCGGGGCAGGCCACCAGCTACACCGCGGGCACCCTGGGTGACAACACCGTCGAGCCGGGCGGCGTGGCTGAGTTCGGCATCAACATGACCTACGCAGCCGCGTACACCAACAACAGCCTGCAGCGCGACTACCGCGGTGTGTGGGACGGCACGAAGGGTTCCAACCCCATCGGCGCGATCCGCGTCAGCACGCCGTTCGGCATCTACAAGTTCGGCTACTCGCCGTCTCTGCCGAAGGGCGCCGACAACACGATGACGCTGGATTTCCGCATGTCGTGGGCACGGTTCACCGAGTACGTGGGCGTCAACACCACCATCGGCAATCTGTCGGTGGACAGCACCCGTGTCGCATCATCCGGTTCGATCTCCTGCACGGCTCGCGTCGAGTTCCGCACTGACGGCACCATTTGGGCGATCGCAACGAACAACCTGGGCGTCAACACCACGTCGCAACTTGGTCGCTGGCACTTGCCGGTGACGGCCGGCATTGGTACGAACTTCCAAGTTCAGTTCAGCAGCATCACGGGTGCAGGTGGCACGTTCACCAGCAACGCCAACGGCAGCTACACGACCATGGCGGCTGACGTGTACGCTGACCTGACGCAGACGAGCACGGGGGCGTTCGACAACACGCGAACGATGACCTACTCGGTGCGCGCGGCCACGGGTGGTGCTGTGCTGTCCACCGGCACGCTGACGCTGCACACGGCTCGCGAGATTTGATCATGCTGCCGCAGAACGTCGCTTCTTCGACCGATGTGGTGTCGCCATTCCTCAGTCCCGATAACCAAGTGGTTGAGGGTGGCGTCAACGACATCGAACTCGGCGGCTTCGCGATCGGTGACGCATCGCGCGGAATGCAGTTTCAGCCGTGGTACTCGACTGTCGATGACCTGGGCCGCGTGCGTCTGCACCCGGTTAACGCGCCACCGACGATCGTTCACACGCAGACCGGCATTACCGAGGTCTCGTTCTCGTTCGATCAGAACATGCGCCCGGTGGTCGCCATGGTCGTGAACGGCCTCGTGCGCCTGCGGTGGTACGACACGATCGCCACGGGCTACGTCATCACCGACTTCCCTGGCACCCGCAGCCCGAAGGTCGCGCTCGACGACAAGCGGCAGGCCACGGTGAGCGTGCTGTCGGACGTGATCTTCGCGTACATCAAAGACGGCGATCTGTGCTATCGGCAGCAGCGCGATCGCTACACCATCGAATACACGCTGCGCGGTGGCATCCGGTCGGCACAACGCCTCGTGAACATCGGCATGAATGAGTCGCTGCGTATGCAGTTCGAGGTTCAGTGATGAGTTTCAACGAATACGAGCAATCAATCGAAGACGGTCGCCCGGTCGTCTTCTACTCGTTCACCCTGGGCAACGTGACGTGGCGATACACGTCAGCCGATGAAAACCTGTCCGTGGGCGGGCACGAGTGGGTGGCCGCGGCAATCAGCGATGACGGCTCGAAGCAGACCGGCGAAACGGTCAACGACATCACGACCATCGAGGCCCCGAACTGGATTGGCCCGGCGACCGTGTTCATGTCCGGTGCGCCGTCGAAGAACGTGCAAGTCGGCATCTTCACGAAGCACGAGGGGGACAGCGAACTCACCGTGACCTACCTGGGCGAGATCACGCAGATCAACTACCCCATGCCCGGCCGCTGCCGCATTGCCTGCGAAACCCTGGCCTCGACCATGGAGCGCGAGGGCTTGCGGTTCGGGTGGCAGCGCACTTGCACCTACTCGCTCTACGACCCGCTGAACTGCAAGGTGGATAAAGCGGCATGGGGCGTGACGTTCACGGTGCTGTCGATTGACGCATTCACGCTGACCGTCGATCTCGCCACCACGCGCGCAACGGATCACTTCAACGGCGGGTTCATCGAATGGGCGCATCCGATTCGCGGGTCCGAGTTCTTGCCGATCGACGAGCACACCCAGCTTACCGGCACGCCGAATGCCCGCATGGTGCTGTTCTCTGACCCAGGCGATCTGTTCGTCGGTGCCACCGGCACGGCTTACCCGGGCTGCAACTTCACGCCGGCAAACTGTCAGGCGTTCGGGAACTACGACAATTACGGTGGCGTGCCCGACATGCCGGGCAAGAGCCCCTTCGATGGCGACCCTGTTTTCTGAGCAAAAACGATGGAACCGACCACAGCAATCATCTACCTGATCATCTCCCTGATGATCACTGCGGCCATGATGCCGAAGGTGCAGCCGCGCCCGCCCGAGGCATTCGAGGATATCGACTTTCCGCAGGCTGACGAGGGCACGCCGCAGTGCGTGATCTTCGGTGACTGCTGGGTCGAAGACTGGACGGTCCTGGCCGTGGGCAACTACCGCACCGAAGAAATCCGCGGTGAAGGCGGCAAGAAGTGACCACGGCCATCCTCGTGACCATGGAGCACGTCAGGATCGCGAAGCTGTGCTCGCGCGGTGCTCGTGCGTGGTTCAGGCATCACGGCTTGGACTACATCACGTTCATCAAAGACGGCCTGCCTGTTGAAGTGATCGAGGGCACGAACGACGCCCTCGGTCGCAAGGTGGCCGACATCGCACGCGCGCACGCTGCAGGGGAAACCGAATGAGTTCTGTGATTGGCTACAAGTACCTGTTCGACATCCACATGGGCATCGCCATGTCTGGTGACGAGATCGTCGAGATCGCGGTCGCCGACAAGACGGCATGGCGCGGGTCGATCACGGGCAACAGCGACACCTACATCAACTCGCCTGACATCTTCGGTGGCGAGAAGGGCGAGGGCGGCATTCAGGGCACGCTGACGGCCCTGTTCGGTGGCCCCACGCAGACGGCACCGTCGAACATGGCGACCGTCCTGCAAACGCCGATGCCGGGTTTCCGTCGCAAGCTCACGGTGTTCTTCAGCGGGCTCATCTCCATGATGAACCCCTACCCGAAAGCCTGGAAGTTCCGCGTTCGCCGCACGCACGCTGGTTGGGATGGCGCGGTGTGGTATCCCGAGAAATGCCGCATCTCGTTGACCCGGCCTGTCAGCGCAGGCGAGTCGCAAGGCACGTCCGAGACCACGAGCATCGGTCAGTCGGAGACCCTGCAATCGGTCAACACGGCAGGCACGTACACCCTGACCCTGGCACCCACGGCAAGCGGGCCGATCACCAGCATCGACGAGATCGTGTTCAGCTTCGCGCAGAACGTGGGCACCGAGAACAGCTATGTCACCGAGCACTACCTGACGGTCGGCGACTTCAGCTTCAACGCCACGACCAACGTGATCACGTTGAACACCACGTCAACGTTCGACCCGGCTGTCGTGACGTGGCTCGGCACCGCGCACGAGTACCGGATCGCCTACACGCAGACCGTGACCACGGTTGACCCGCTGGGTGGCCTGGGCGACGTGCTGATTCAGGCGATGAACCCCGCGCACATGATTTGGGAGTGCTACACGAACCGCGAGTGGGGTCGCGGCTTTCCTGCATCCGTGCTCGACGAAGCCTCGTTCATCGCTGCGGCCGACACGCTGTACGCCGAACGGTTCGGCCTGTGCATCCGGTGGGTGCGCAGGGACGGCATCAGGGCTTTCGTGCAATCAATTCTCGACCACGTTGGGGGTGTGATCTACCCTGACCGCACAACGGGCAAGATCAAGCTCAAATTGATCCGCGACGACTACGACCGTGCCGCTGTTCCATTGTTCAAAACGGGCACCGGCTTGGTCAGCGTCACCGAGGCCGCAGTCAGCGCATCGGGCAAGATGATCAACGAGGTTCAGGTCACGTACCGTGATCCAGTGACCAACGAGGACCGCACCGTTCGCGCAAACAACCTCGCGAGCGTTCAAGCTGCGGGTGGCGTCACGAACAGCGTGTCGAAGGAATACAAGGGCATCCCGCTGTCCTCGCTGGCCGCACGCCTTGCCAAGCGTGATCTGCGGGCCATGTCCCCGAGCATTCGCCGGTTCAACATCACGCTCGACCGTCGCGGTGCGTCCGTGACGCCGGGCTCGGTGCTGCGCATCATCGACCCGACACGCGGCATCGGCGAGATCACGCTTCGCGTGGGCACTGTGGACTACGGTTCGATGGGTGCCGGCGAGATCAAGGTCGTCGCGCTGCAGGATGTGTTTGGCCTGCCGTCGCGCGGCGCGCTGACCGTTGGACCGCCAACCTGGGTGCCGCCGAACAATCGCCCCTGCTACGGCTTGAGCGATGCGTTCGAGTTGCCCTATCGCAGCATCTACCGTGCGTTGTCTGCGGCCGACTTCTCGTTCGTCGATGACAACTCGGCCTACCTGGGCACGGTCATGCAAGAGGGTCAACCCCTCAACACGTCCTACCAAACTGCGGTGCGTTCGGGCTTGCCTGAGTCCGAGGATCAACCGGCGTCGGCTGTCTATGGCTGTTCGTATGACGCTGGGCCGCTTCCGCCGCCACCCCCTGCTTGCGACGTTAACTTCACAAGCGTTGCTCTGCTGATGCACTTTGACGGCAACAATAACGGGATCATCGTTGACAGCAGCGCAAACGACTTAGTTGTTACCGCGTTCAACGGGGCCGCACTGTCCACGGGGAACAAGAAATTCGGTACTGCAGCACTCTCGTTGCCTGCTACCGGCTCTCGGATTGATCTGCCGAACAGCAGCGCGATTGCGCTCGGCACTGGCGACTTCACGATTGAATGTTGGATGTTCGTGTCGTCTTGGTCAGGCGGTGGGCCTATTCGCATCATTCGATACAACGATCGCTCGGTGTCAGGCGGTGGCGGTGCCGTGACTAACCAAGACTACACCTTTGAAGTCACGCAGAATGGCTTGAACTTCTTTGGTGCGCCAGGGGCAAGTGTCAATCCTGGCTCAATTACTGGATGGTTCTCTGCAGCAGTACCTGCAGGTACATGGAACCATATCGCATGGACACGACAAGGTGGTGTGATGCGGGCGTTCTTGAACGGCGCGCTACTGACCGTGACAGAAGGTTCGGCAACAAACAACACGAACATTGTCAGTGTCACTCAACACACTGTAGGGGCAGGCTCGCTTGCTGGGTATACGGTCCAACCGTGTGTGATTGATGAAATGCGAATCACAAAAGGCGTGGCTCGCTACACCGCAAGTTTCACGGTGCCGACCGAATCGTTCCCGAACACAATCTGCTAAGAACCAACCATGGCAAACAGTGACTACACAGTTCGATCGAACACATCGGGCTTCTGCCCTCACGCCGTTTTGGCCTATTCGATTGACCCCTTGCAGACGGTCATCGTGATGTCGGGCTACACGTCGCCAATCAGCAACGGCATTCGCATCGGCATGGCCGCAATGATCGGCGACGAGATCGTTTCGATCGACGCTCAATCAGGAGATAACCTGACCATCGGGCGCGGGTGCTGTGACACCATTCCGCGGCAGCACGCGGCCGGCACGTCGATTTGGTTCTTCGACGACAGCATCGGCAGCGACTACACCGAATACACCGCAGCCGAGTCGATCGGTGTGAAGCTGCTGCCCCGCACGGCCACGGGGGGTGCAGTACCTGTCGAAGCGGCACCGGCCCAGGGGATCACGTTCAATTGGCGCTTCGCCCGACCGTACCCGCCCGGTGCGGTGCGAGTCAACGGTGCCCCCTGGTTCGGTTCGTCGTTCAGCATGGCGCCCGGTGGCGTCGAGTCTTTGGTCTTCACCTGGGCGCACCGCGATCGCGTCACGCAGGCTGACCAACTGATCCCGCACGGCGCGGCGAGCATTGGCCCCGAGGCCGGCGTCACGTACAGCGTGATCGTCCGTCGCTACAGTGACGGTGTTGTCCTGCGCACGGTGACTGGCATCACCGGGACAACTTGGACGTACACGCTCGCGATGCTTGTGGCTGACATTGGATCGAGCGCAGTCGTCAATCTCATTTCTTTCGAGTTGAGTTCTGTCCGAGGTTCCCTTGTGTCCCTGCGAAGCTACACGGTGAGCATTGGCGCACAGTCGGCTATTGCCGATCCACACTTCGCGCAAGTTGCACTGCTTCTAAACTTTGAAGGTGCGAATGGATCAACTGCCATTGTTGACAGCAGTTCGCACGCCGACAACAAGACCGCGAACGCAAATCAACAGGTGAGCACCAACCATTCGTTCTACGGCGGGAGTTCGCTTCGGGTGACGAGTGCGTCTCCTGCGCCTATCTCATGGACAGGCTTGCGTTTCCAACGAACTGTGCGAGCACTGACTGTTGAAGGTCGCCACAAGTCTGTGAGTTCCTTCAACGGCACTGAAGTACCACCCGTGTTTCGTTTGTTTGACAACGCAGGGGCACAACTCATTCACGTTGCCAAGCTAGGACTCAACAACACGCTCTCTGTCCGATTCGGCACGGAGACGACGCAAAACATCAACTACACGCCCGATGCGAACGGGTGGGTCCATTGGGAGATCGGCGTTGAAGAAGGTGGCACCGCACGGGTGTTCTTCAACGGCGTAGTCGTCTACACGACGACCTTTATGACGCTCGGTGCTGCCGGTGCGAATTGCGGCGTGTGGGTCGGCGGTGCATCTCTTGGCTCCTTCAACGGCGTCGATCAATACATCGACGGCATCAGGGTCACGATCGGTGTATGCCGACACACCAGCGACTTCACGCCACCGACGGAACTGCCGGCGTTCTAAAACAGAAGGCAACACCCGAACTCGTAAAATACGAATCCACAAACAGCACGCCCCACAACCGGAAGGAGTCACGTAATGTTCTCGGCAATCCTGTCGTTCCTCGGTGGTTCCTTCATGCGAATGGTATGGGGCGAACTCAGTACGTGGATCACGCAAGCCCGCGAGCACAAGCGGGAAGTCGAACGGATGCGGGTTCAGGCCGAACTCGAAGACCGTCAGCACGCGCGCTCAATGGAGTCGATGCGGCTCGCCAAGGAACTCGAACTCGAAGTGGTCAGGGTCCAAGGCGACAAGGCGATCGAACTGGCTGAGGTCGAGGGTTGGGCCAAGTCCGTCGAGAGGGGACAGCAGTTGACCGGCATCTGGATCATCGACACGTGGAACGGAATGATCCGCCCGGCCGCTGCCACGTTGGCCCTGTGGCTGTGGGTGCGCCATCTGCACATGACGAATTGGGCCATGGCGGGTCGCGATTGGGACATGGTGTGCGCGATCCTGGGTTGGTTCTTCGCCGACCGCACGATGGGCAAGAAAAACAAATGAGCCGCTTCGAGCCCTCGCTGTTTGAGAGGGCCATGTCGCTCGTCGGCAGGCCCATTCAAACCGCACCACGCGAGCCCATCAACATCGCGGCCACGGCGATCGGGATTTCCGCTGCGCTGATTCGCCGGTTCGAGGGTTTCAGTGATGTCCCGTACCTGTGCCCTGCCGGCGTTTGGACGATCGGGTACGGCTTCACTTTCTACCCGGATGGCAGGCGTGTCATGCCCAAAGACCCGCCGATCACCCGTGAGCAAGCCAACCGCATGTTGCTCGCATTCATCGAACGCGAGTGGCTTCCGAAGGTGGTCAAGGCGTGCCCGGTGCTGATCCGAGAAACGCCTGAACGCCTTGCGGCCATCATCGACTTCACGTTCAACCTGGGTGCCGGGAACCTGCAAGCCTCGACCCTGCGCAGGCGCATCAACGAAGAACGGTGGGCCGATGTGCCTGCTGAACTGATGAAGTGGAACAAGGCCGGTGGTCGCGTTCTGCGCGGCCTAACGATTCGTCGTCAGGCTGAATCTGATCTGATCTGAAAGGACACCATGCCGACCATCAATCTACGAAAAGGCGACGACCTCATCGTTGCCTTCAAATGCACGTTCGAGGGTGACGGCAAGGACATCGCCGGCTACACGATCGAAGCGACTTTGCGGTATGCGAACTGCACGCCTGTCAGCATGACGGTGAACGTCACAGCCGCTGCAACAGGTGACGGCGAACTCGTTCTCGATGAGACGCAGACCCCCAATCTGCAAGTCGGAACTCATTTGCTGCAAATGCGAGTGACGAGCCCAAGCGGTCGCACGTCTTCCGGCCTTCCGGTGCCGGTTGAAGTGCGCGACTAAAATTCAACAGCCTTTCCGACCATCAACCAACGGAGTCATTCATGCCCATCGTTTCCAGCGACATCAAATACCGTCTCAGCGGCGGTGCCAGCAACACGCTACCCATCGCATCCCTGGGCGGTGCCAAGTCTTCGACCGACGCCGGCTCTACGCTGTTCGACAACGTTGACAGCGCGCAAGCTGCTTCCGGCTCCATCGAGTACCGCTGCTTCTACGTCCACAACAACCACGGCACCCTGACGATGCTGGCCGCGAAAGCCTGGATTCAGGCCAACACGCCCAGCGGCGACACCGTGCTCGCGATGGGCCTGGGCACTTCCGCAGTCAACGCCACCGAGCAAACGGTTGCCGGTGAAACCAATGCACCCAGCGGTGTCACGTTCGTCAGCGCGGCCGACGAAGCCAACTCGATCGCCCTGGGCGACATCCCTGCGGGCCAGCATCGCGCGGTGTGGGTGCGGCGCACCGTGACAGCCGGTGCTGCTGCGTTCAGCGACAGCGCCACGCTGCGCGTCAAGTGCGACACCCTGGCATAAAAAGGGGTGATGTGTGCTGACCATTCTTGACGCAAGCACGGCGGCAGCGGTCGCCGCGACGACAGCGCAGCAGACCGAGTGTGAAGCCTTGATTGCGCCATGGGGCGGCGGCACAGTGACTGCGAGGGTTGAAGGGGCGGGCGGCGTTGTCCGAGACACGCTGACCCTGACCCCGTTCACGATCAACAATGCGGTCTCGCCCAGGCGGGTCGTTTGCGGTGACGTTTCTGCCCGTGTGCATTCGGCAGCGGGACCGATCGCGAAGGTTGTCTTTGTCGCTTCCGGTACGGCGATCTTTGAAGTCGATGCGTCGTCTTCCGCAGGTTCCGGCATTACCTTTGATGGCGACATCAAGGCGTTGTGTCAGCCGGTGTTTGACAGCATCGAGTTCTCGTCTCGCGCTTCTTCGCTGACGCTCGGGGATTTTTCGGCCGTCAGCTTTCTCGGCACCGATGCCAACGCACCGCACACGACCACGGGGCAACATTTCGTGCTGCAGTTGCACGCCAGCGGTGGTAGTAGCACGACCACCGGGACGCGCTACAGCGCCGCTTGCCCCGATCTCCTGGCCGATCCTGACGGCACGGCGTTCTTGTTCAGCACAGCACGAGGCACCGCTGTTGGCGGCTTCAACGTGACACTGCTGCGCCCCGTGGACAACTACGGGCAATACCCAAGCCTGCTGCGCAAAGAATCGTTTTGGATGGGGTTCATGCCAACGGCCGGCGCACCGCTTCAGTTGATGACCGAAGCACGCCTCGACGCATTGCTCAAGTGGGCAGAGGACAACGTACCCAACGTCAGCAGCACTCGCCGGTATTGCACAGGCGGCAGCATGGGCGCATGGGGGACGATGACTTACGGCACTCGTCGGCCTGAGAAATTCGCGGCCATCTATCCAGACCGCCCGCGGGTCAGGAACAACAACACCGCAGGCGCGATCAACCTGCCGGAATGGACCACGGGTAACGTCACATACAACCCATCGTCTTCAGCACCAAACGTGAATCAGCGTTGGCGCGCAGGTTCGGCCAAGGATCATCTCGATCTCGTCGCCTACGTGGCAGACACGACGAAGCGCATTCCGTGGATCGGATGGGTCATCGGGAGCAATGACGGCTTTTCGGTCTTCTCCGATCACATCGCGCTCGTCGCGGCATTGCGTGCGGCACGTCGAGGCTTTGCGTTCTATTGGGACGATGGTAACCACGATGCAGGCACTCGAATGAACAACATTCAAGCGAGTTACCCATACGGGCTATTTGAACTCGGCAAAGGGTATCCCCTTTTCGAGAATCATTCGGGCGATCAGGTGCCGGGGGTTGACGTGTCCGGTGGCATCAACATCGGCCTGACATTCCGCAACGTGGTCGAATCGGCAGGTTCTTGGTCGTGTGAAGTGACGAGCATCTTGGGCGCTCGAACTGTCAACGTTTCACCGATCAGTCAGGTCTTCACTGCGAGCGTCAGTTCGCAGAGCGTCAACATTCCGGCCGCAAACACCTGGGTTGCGGTTTCTTTCACGGCATAAATTCGGAGAGTCATTCATGCACGGCAACAACATCCTTCAGACCACCGGCACGACCGGCACCGGCAGCTTGACGCTTGCTTTGGCAACCGGCTATGCAACTTTCGCCAGTCAGTTCGCCGTGGGCGAGGTCTTCAAGTACGCAGTGCGTGACGCATCGACCAAGGTGCTGATCGAAACCGGCCTCGGCTTCATTGACGGCAGTGGCTTGCTGGTTCGTTCTGTGATCCACGCGACCATGGATACCGGCACCTATGACGGTGTGGCACCGACCGCGATCAACTTGCCGGCCGGCAGCAAAGAGGTCATCTGCACGGCCACGGCGCACAGCGTTCTTTCTTCGGCCCCTGGCGTGTGGACAGCAACCCGCAAGGGCTACGGTGATCTACACCACGGGGCGGGGGCCGGTACGATGGTGCTGACCGCTGACCGCGCGTATGCATTGCCGTTCGCTGCATCGGTCGATTCGGACATTGACGCACTGCTCGTTCGCATCACGTCTGCGTCGGGCGCCGGCCTGTTTGTTAAAGGGGCCATCTACTCATGGGGGGCTGACGGCCTGCCGGGCGTCAAACTGGCAGAAAGCAGCAACGTGGCCGCAGACGTGACCGGCATCCGAGAACTGACCTTCACTCGCTTCCGCCCACCGCCGCGTTTCTTTGCCTGCCTGCTGTCCAATGGCGCCCCGACCATTCAAAGTTTTGCGGGCGGTGTTCTTCTGCATAGCGGTATGGGCTTCGATTCGTCGCTCATCCCTATCGCTTTCATTCACCACGTCGGGGCGGCCTCTTTGACATTCCCGACTGCTTGGACACCGGTTGGCAACCTGTCGAACGCGGCCCGCCCGCAACTCGTCGCACGCTGCGTCTAAACACTGATCGGGCCATCCAATGTTCGCGACAGAAATCTTTGCAGTATCGCCGTTCGCGGGTGGTGCCGATCACTCGCAATCAGGCGGCGCCAGTGGTCCGGTCATCATTGATGTCACGGCTTACCGCAACAGCATTGTCCTGACCTACAGCGGCACTGCGACGGAGTACCGAATCAACGGTGGCACGCCGGCTGCAATCGGCGTCAGCCCTGCGACGATCACGGGGCTGACGGCAAACACGGAATACAACACCCCGGGTGTTGAGATTCGCAATGGCAGCGGAGATTGGTCGTCACCTGTCGCCTTTGGCACGACAAACAGTGCCTCGGGTGATGATGAAATCCTACCGTCATACGTGCAGTCCGATCTTCCGATCGCATGGGAAGTCTTGAGTGCGGCCACGGGGGACTTGCCGGTTGAGTGGCAAGTGATCGGTCAGGCTCAGTCTGACGTTGCGCTTTCCTGGCAAGTTCAGGGTAGTGCGTCGGTCGATCTGGCACTTGGCTATGCCGTGCTTATGTCGGCGATTTCCGATCTGGTCGTCGCGTGGCAAATCGAAGCCACTAGCGGGGCGGCGTCTAGCGACCTGAACTTGTCCTGGGGCATTGGCGGTGCCGCGCAAAGTGACCTCGGTTTGTCCTGGGGCATTTACTCGCCGGTATCGGTCGATCTGGCGATCGGTTATGCCATTCAAAGCCCGGTGACTGCCGATCTGGTCGTCGCATGGACGATCGACGGCGGCATCGTTTCCGATCTGCCGCTGTCTTGGGATGTCACGGGCTCGGTGATGCGCGATCTCGGCCTGACCTGGGCAATTCAAGACACTGCGGCGACCGAGGAATGGCCGATCACTGTCACCCTCACGCCTGTCCATGTGATCAAGCCTGCACTGATCGTCAACAGGCCGACAGGTCTCAACCTGTCAATCACCCCGCAGTGATTCACAGTTCAGCGTCGAACACGAAGACGACCCGGCCAGTCGGAGAGAAGTTCTTTGATGAAGCCCACAGCCTTACCTCACGATCAGCATTCGTGTTGCCGAGTCGCTGTGCAGGCGCAAGCGCACCAGCGTATCGGCGAGCACTTGGTCGCGATCGCAGTCATCGACAAGCTGGTTGTCGTCGAAGCCGATTACCTTGGCCGACGCGAAACCTTTGTCCTTGAACGCCGCCCACCACGTAACGATCACCCCGGGTGTCGGGCGCAGCTTGGCGACCCAATGGGCATGCTGCTGCGTGGGTGCCACGTAGACCGCAGTGCCGGGCTCACGCATCGCCTGTTCGCGCAGGTACTGCAGCACTGCGGTCGTCTTGCCGCTTTGCGGTGGATCGGCGTTGATGAAGTCGATGACGCAACTCATTATTTCTTCTCCGCGTTGACGATCGCCAAATGGACACGTTTGACCGTGCTTTCGGGCAATCCGGTTGCGCGCAAAAAAGCGATCACGTTTTCGTGATCTTCCGACGCCCCATCACCTTCCAGCAGGCCGATGATCTGCGCATTCACAAGCCACAACGGATGGTCGTCATCAAGATCGGCTTCGGTAGCCACGGGGGCACTCATGGCTGCGGCGCGGGCCGCACGCTCGGCCTTCAGCATCGACCATACTTCGGCCAGTTCTTGCCTTAGTTGTGTTTCTGTTTTCAGGCTCATTTGAATTTCCTAACGATGTCGCTGACCGTGTTGGGGGCAATGCCTTCGTCGAGCGCAATGATTACGTGCTTTTCGCCTGCACTCGCTCGCCTGAAGACTCGCTCGTCACGACGATAACGCTCAATGCGGTCAACTATGTGCTCAATGCGCTCCCGCCTTTCCGCGAATTTGATGAGAGTCTTACGCAAACTGTCATCAATTTCGTAGGTCGAGTAGCGGTGATCCCGTGGGCAGGTTCGCACCCGCTTGACGATCAGCCCGTAGGCTTCTTCGCGAGTCTCGACGACTCGCATGGGATCACCGCATACCCTGCAGCGCATGGCCGTTGTCAGGCCCGGCCGTGCTGCTTGGGACGACGCTTGCCGGCTTGCTCGCTGGCCCAGGTCAGCAGGGCACCACGGTAGCCGCCGCCGACGCCGATCTTGCGTTCAGCGGCCTTGCGGCCCAGCTTGCGGCCATCGGCGATGCCGTACTTCTCGGCAACGCGACGGTTGTGAACCTGCCGCGATCGCTCGCTCTTGAAGGTCGATGCGACACGCTGCACGCGATCGGGCTGCAGCAGATTGGCCGCGCCCATGGAAACCATCAACGCAATGGCTGCGTTGAACTTGCTCTTGAATTCATCGAACAGCATGATCAGAACCCCTTGACCTGAGCCGGGCGGGCTTGGTGCAGGATCGGCACCTGCTTCGTGCCGATGTTGACCTCGATGAACGAGCCGGTCTTCTTGGTGATGACCTGGGTGACGAAGCCCTTGAACTCGCCGTTCTTGCGCTGCACCTTCACACGGGCGCCGGCCTTGTAGTCGATGCGGTGTGCCGGTGCGGCCGGCTTGGCGGCGACCTTCTTGGCGGCGACCTTCTTGGCGGCGACCTTCTTGGCCGGCTTGGCGGCGACCTTCTTGGCGACCACGGGCTTGCTCTTGGCCTTGGTGAACTGCTTCGCTGCGGTGTCGATCTTCTTCATGTGATCGGCCTGGGTCGCGGTCTTCTTGCTCAGGGTCTTCAGCGCAGCCTTCTTGGCCGGCGTGGCGGCGGCGGTCACGGCTTCGGCCGCTGCGGTCTTCTTGGTGTTGCTCATTTTCTTTGCCTTCTTCGGTTTTGCCCGACGCTTGCGGGACTTGGTTTCAGGGATGGCGGGCGGGAACAGGTTGGGGTGAATGGCTTCTTCCGTCACAGTTCGTCCTCGTCGCTGGCGGCGGGGGCGTCACCGTTGAACGGCAGTTCGGCTTGTGCGGTGCTCTCGGCCACCGGGGCGGCGGTCTCGCCGCTGGCCGGTGCCGGCGTGCTGCCGGGCATCTCGATCGCCATGAGGTACGCGGCGGGGTCTTGCGCACGCCACAGGTCGCGCAGGATGTCGGTTGCCGTGATGTAGCTGTCCAGCAGGGCACGCAACTTCGTCTCGTGCTCGGGGGTGCGCGGGATCAGCGCAAAGGCGTCCTTGACGCGGGCTTCGCTGATCAGGACGGTGCGGCCATCGGTGATCAGGGTCTCGGTGGATGGGCACCACACGAGTTCCTTGATGGCGGGCAATCCCGCCTCGAACCTGAAGCCCAGGAACGCCGAGGGGTGCGCCGAGAGCACGCGACGGCTGTAGGTGTCGGCCGCAGCCTCGTAGGCATCGACAGCCGCAGCCAGGGATGCGAAGCCTGCCGTTTGATCGGCAATGGCCGTTGCCATGATGTATTTCGGCAGCGTGAACGAGAACAGGCCGTCTTGGCTGATCTCGAACTTGACCTCTTTCGAGGTCACGATGCCGTCTTCGCTGGCGTGCGCGACGGTTTGTTTGATGTGGGGCATGGTTGTTCTCCGATGGGCCTTGCGGCCCGTTGGGTCAGAGTTCGTCGTCGTCGCTGGCGGCAGCGGCCGACTTCGACTTGGGGGCCTTCTCGGGCTTGTCGGGCTTGGGCTGCATCGGCACGCCGCAGCGACCGGCCACCCACCGGCCGAGCTTGTCGCACATGCGGGGGTAGTCGGCTTGGTCCCAAAGGACGGCACGCTTGTCCTTGCCGACCGGCTCGAAGCCGAGGCTTTCCAGCAGTTCGGCCGTCACGGGCACGCCCAGGCGTCGGCTCACGTCGCCCGTGTTCATCGTCATCGTCATTTCGTTTCGTCCTTGTTCTCGGTGGTCATCGCCTGGATTTCACGCTGAACGCGGGCGATTCGCGCGTCCAACATTGCCACGTGGGCCTTGTATTCCTCTTGCCGGGCCATCGACTCGATGCGCTCGCGCTGTGCAGCGACAAGCTGCTTGGCGAGCATTTCGGCCGGTGAGGGCAGGGCGAAGCAGTTGCGGAAGGTCTTGAACACGATCAGTCCTCGTTCTTGCCGTTCACATCGTCAGCGTGCTCGACACCGGCCATGAAGCCGACCATCAGCGTTGCGACGATCAGCAAGATTGCGCGGAAGACGGCATCGTTGCTGATGAACAGGCTCGACACCGCGCCGATCTTTTCCACGGAGAACGCGGCGAAGACCAGCAGGTACACGACAGCGAAGATGCGAAAGGCGAACTTCACTGGTCAGCCCTTCGGCAACTCGGTGCCGTTCTCAATGGCATCGCTCAGCTTGTTCAGGTATTGCACCGCTTCATGGATCGCCGACATCTGTTGTGCCGTGGTGAATCTGCGATCGCGCTCGATCTGTTCCATGGTGCGGCGCAGGTAGATCGCCTTGTCGAGCGTTTCTTCGTAGGCGTGCCGCAACCAGTCGTACAGGTCGAGAGGGTTGTCGGCGACGGTGGTGCCGTACTTGTTAATGCCGAACTGCTGGCGGCGAGCGATGTCGTTGCAGACGATCGCCTCGATGCCGGTAGGCAAGGGCATCGGGTCTTTCGGGGCAATGGGCATTTGGGTTTCCTTGGTGTTTGATTCAGGAATCAACGTGATGTGGAATGTATGGGCGTTTGTGGAATGAAGCAAGTCATTTGTTTACCCGACTAAGGTGCGGGGTCAATGCTTGCGTTCATTCGCATCAAGCGGATCGCCTCGTTGCTCAGGCCCAGGTTGAACACGCTGTTGCCCTTGAACTTGGCTTTCACGGCTTCCCGGTATCGCTTGGCGACCGCAGACTTGTTCCTTGGTGGCCGCTTCTTGTCGGGCTTGTTGCCGATCGCCAGCAGGGGGCGAGGGTAGACCCGTGCGCCCTCTTGGTCGTAAATCCAGTCGATCACGTAGAGCCGCTTGGGCATCGGTGGGCGCACTGTCGGCTCGCGCATTCGACCAACTGTGCCGTGAATCAGGGCTCGCCGAATGCCCGACTCCTGGGCGATCTGTGCGACGGTCATCGGGCCGTTCTCTTTGATCATCGTCAGAATCGTCTGAACGATGCAGCCGGTGTCATAGCTGCCCATTGATCCGCTTCTCCTTCTCACGATCTCGCACCGGCAGGGGTGCCCAGCCCAGGTAGAGCCCGTTGTCCGACCACGTGCCTGTAACGCACACGCCGCCAGTGGTCAGCAGCAGCACCTTCGCGCCGCCCGGTGGCCGCTTGTCGCCTGCGCCCGGGTAGACGAACGCAGGCCCGCCCGAGATGTGGGTGATGATGGGTTGGCTCGTCACAGTTCGTCGTCCTCGGTCACGGGTGCAGCGACCACGGGGGCGGGCTTCTGCTTGCGCAGCGTCACGGGCCGCTTGGACGAACGGCAGCGTTGCCAGCACAGCGAGATCACTTCGGCTTGATAGATCGCGTCGTCGAGCGCGTTGTGATGCACACCGTTGCGCGCAGGCCAGTCGGTCGGTGCGAGGTCGGCCGCGTCAACGATGGTTCGCATGTCGCGAATGTTGGTGAAGTGCCAGGGGATCGCGAGGCCGACGCCACCATTGCGGTAGGCGTGTTCGAGGATCGTGATGTCGAAGACGGAGCCGTTGCCCCACACGATCGGTGCAATGGACTTGCCACGCAGCCACGTTGCCAGTTCGTCGAGCGCGGTGGCGAGCGCGACCTTGTTCTCTTTGCCGAAAACGCGGCGAGCCTTGTCGGTCTGCTGTGCCCACCATGCGAGCTTGCTGCCGCTGACCGTGCCCGAACGGATCGCGGAGTCGATGTCGATTTCCTTGTAGAAATTGCCGCCCAGCTTGCCGGTGTCGGGGTCGAACTGCTGCACGCCAATCGACAGGATCGCGCTGGTGGGTTTGTTGTCGAGCGTTTCGAGGTCGATGCTGTAGTGATCCATCGTGCTCATGGGATGTTGCCTTTCAGAGTTCGTCGTCGTCAGGAATGACGGCCTTGGGGGTGATCGGGGCTTCGATCTTTTCCTCGAACGTCTTGGCGTTCTGGCCGGCGATCGGGGTCCACTCGTAGACGCAGATGCGATCACCGTCGAGGTCTTGATCGTTCCAGCAGGCAAGACGACCGTGCGTGACGCCGCGCAGTTCAATGCCACCGTCAACCGGGATGCCGGCATCACGCAGAGCCTTGAACACGCTGATGTTCATGTGGACCGGCTGCATACGGGCCAGCGACCAAAACTTCTTGTAAGGGATTTCGACCCGCACGGGGCCAGTGGGGGTGGGGGGCTTCTTGCTCACAGTTCGTCGTCCTCTCGTTGTATGTGGCGGTCGTGGATCAAGTTGGCCGGCATGAACAGCGCGGGGTTGACCTGGGTTGCGGGGTTGATCTCGCGAACGGCATCGACCAGTGCCGAACGGCTTGCGGCCATGACGATGACGGTCGTGCCGTTGAACGTTCGCAGTGCGGTTGCGATGCCGCTGTAAGCCCTGGCCGGGCCTGTTGCACCTTGAATGATCTCGGGCTTGAACTCAGGCGGGGGTGGTGCTGTTGCCATCTTGTTGCCTTGCTGCGGGGTCGAGGGGTCGATCCCATCGAATGAACTCGTCAACCCGACGCATGAGGTCAGCCGGGGTGCGGTGGCCGTATTCCTCGTTGTGCAGGTTCAGGTGGTGCAGGCACTCGCGAAGCAGGGCTTGCGCTTGGTCGAGCGTGCGGTTTTCGGTGTTCACACCTGATCCTCGTTGAGTCGCCACTTGCGAACGTGCAGGCCCATTTCTTCGAGATGGTCGGCACGACCCATGGCTTGCTGGTAACGGGCGGTCAGGCCGATCTCGCCCTCGCTCACACCGTCGCTGCCCACCCACACGAGATCGGTGGCCGGAATGCGCAAGCCTGTGACGTAGGTGTGCTGATTGCAGGACAGCAGGCCCGGTTCACGGTTGACGTGCAGGCGCTGCCACAGGGCCAGCGGGGCGAGACGGTCGGCCCAACCACGGGTGCAGATCACCGTGGCGTGGTAACGCTCGGCGAGCCGTTCGCACTGCAGGCCCACGGGCGCGCTTGCCGTGAAGACCACCACGCGGCCACGCAGGGCCAGGATGTCGGATAGGGTTTCGATGCTCACAGAATGTCCTCGCCTTCTTTTGCCATTTCGTACCGTGCGAATGACCACCCGTTGTGCCAAACGACGAAGTTGTAGTCGATGGGTTGGTAAGGGCAAGCCGTCACCGGCTTGAATGCCCTTGCCGCTTTGGCCCCCTCAAGCCAAACGCTGCTGCCGTGCATCAGAGTTCGTCGTCGTCAGGGCCGGCCTCGGTCGCGTTCGCGCACAGTTCCAGCACGACGCCCAGCAGGCGGGAGTGAGCCTTCAGCGTCATCCAAGCGAAGGCGTGCTCGTCGAGTTCGCTGCCCTTGGCCTGGGCAATGCCTGCGTGCTCGACACGCTTGAAGACGAGTTGATCGTTCAGCGTGGCGACCGATTGTGGCTCGGTGCTGGCGTGCTCGGTGAACGCGATGCCGAGTTCGCTGGCCTTGTAGCCGGCCGCGATGATCTCGCCCACTTCGGGGCTGTCGATCTCACGCCCCTTGACCCGCACGGTGCGCTTGTTCTCGCCTTTGAAGACGCCCGAGTCGGTGGCTTCGATCTTGTCTTGGTCGTCCGTGTAGCACTCGTTGCCGAGGCAAAGGTTGTCCAGTAGGCGGGCCGGCGTGGCGTCGATCGAGATAATCTTCAGCCCTTCGATCGCGCCGCACAGCAGGCCGATCACATCGTCGCAACGCTTGGCGCTGCTGGTGAAGATCAGCACTTGCCGGGTGGCCTTGACGAACATGACCGGGACCACGGTGCGACGAATGAAGGCGCGCGGCAACAGATCGAACTCGACCTGTTCTCGCAGTTGAGCGTAGTCCTTTTTGTTGATCTTGCGACCGTCGAGTTGTTCGATGTCGGCGACACGCTTGGCGAGCACTTCGTCGCGCACCTTGCCCGGCAGGATGCGTTCGTTGAACTGGATGTGGAACAGTGTGCCTGCACCGTCGAGATCGTGGGCCAGGGAATCGCCCTCGAACGGGCAGTCGATGAAGCCGATCGAACGCCACGCACCACCACTCGGGTCGGTGGACATGGGGAACGTTTCGACGATCAAGCCCGTGGGCGCCTCGAAGCGGAAAGGCATGAAAGCCTTGTAGGGGTTGGTGGTCTTAGCCATTGCTGATGATCTCCGTGATTTCGTGAAGGCCGATTGTCATGGAACGCTGATCACCCCATTGCGGGCCGAGATCGACGTTGATGAGCGTGCCGGCATTGTGCGACGTGAACTTGACCACCTTACCCTCGTAAAGCGCATTGCGATCAACGCGCCAACCACCGGGCGAATGGGAGTCGCGGAATCGCCGTGTGCCGCGCCAACGAACGGTGTCGCCAATGTTGATCACAAAGGCCCGATCGACGCCTTTGAGCGCAACACTGACGCCTCTGATTTCGGAAAGCGGGAGCCTCTGTTCGCTCGGCTTCTCGCCGATCACAAAGGCAACCGGGGAAGCAACGCCGCCCGTGTGTGCGGGATTCTTGAGGAACTGCGAACTCAGGTCGTGCATTTTGTATGCGCTCGTCACCGAGCCGATGGTCGTCTTGATTTCGGCGGCAATGCGCAAAGCATCGCGGATCAACTCGCATTCCTCGTCGGTGAGAGTGAAGCGGTTCATTGAGTGGTCCCCTTGGTTGCTGCGAAGGTGCGAACACCCCTTAACTGCATGAGTGAGAACAGGCCGCCCGTTTGATGATCGAGAGGTTCGTAGAATGCGTCGGCTTCGTCCACTAGCAGAACGCGCACCGGGCGAGCCACGGGAATGCGCAACAACCGTGAACTATCCGGGCGGTACGCCCACTTGAACGTGACACGCTTCACCCAAACAGGTATTGCTGTCTTGCCGGCCTTGGTCTTGCGAATGGCGCGCAGCTTCATTGGGCGGTCCCCTTGGTTGCTGCGAAGGACTTGACCATGGGGTCGTACAGCTTCGGATGGACGAGAACGGTGCCGTTGTTCAGCCTCATCACGCAAGGCAGTTCCTTGAACACCCGATCGACGCGATAGCCCTTGCGCCGCTTCTTGAGATGGCTGACCGGCACCACTTGGAACGAGGTCGAGACCTGCACGGCGAGCGCGCTTTTGACGATCGTGACGCCGAGTAAGTTGGCGGTCTCGGGCGAGATGCTTCCGGGGGCTTTCATTGCTTCACCCCTTGTGCCTGCACCAAGAGCGCGCAGGACAGGATTTCACGGGACAGCATCAGGTCAACGTCGAGGCCCATTTCCTGTGCGATGTGATCGCGGCGCACGTACTCGTAGGCCGTGCCGATCGCACGCAGGGAGTGAGCCACCTTCTCAGGGGTGACGCTGGCGTTGGCTGCGGCCTCGTCGATCGCACGCTGCATCTCGATGATGCGTTCAGCGTCGATGCAGGCACGCACCTGTTTGAAGATGCGAACGTTCTCGCGCAGGCGGGCAACGATGCCCTGTTTGATGATGGTCATTGAATGGTCCTCTTGGCTTGCGCAAGAGCGTCCCGCCCCTGCTGGGTGATCTTGAACGAAGCGTCACGCTGCATCTCGACGAAGCCCCGCTTGCGCAGCGCCTGGGCGATCGTGCTGATGTTTACCGCACCGCCCTGCAAAACGCTTGTAACGAAGCCCGTGTCGGCCGGCTTGCCGTCTGTCAGGTTCTGCAGGAACTGGCGCATGGGTTGAGTGAGACGCTTCATTCTGTGGATGGTGGTGTGGGTTGTGGAATCAGGCGACAGCGAAGGCCAGTGCGATCAGCGTGATCGCGAAGCCGATCAAACTGCCGGAGAAGAACGGAACGAACCAATCGAACCGCTTGGCCTTGTGGCCGACCACGGGGGTCGAGCGACGACGCGGGATGTGCAGTTCATGCGGCACGCTCGGTTGCGTGTCAGCGAACTCAGGCCAGGGGGCCATGGGGGCGAGCTTGGTGCTCTTGAGATCGGCCACCTTGTTGCGGCTGACCTCGGTGTCGTTCTGGATGAAGGCGATGAAGCCTTCGCCGCCCATGTTGTCGTCGGTCGTGTTGACGCGGTGTGCCTTGCGGCTGTTGGTGTTGATCATGGCTCGCTCCTGTCTCTCGGTTCTAGGGTGGTAACGGTTTCTCGGGGCTCTTGTCCGTTGGCGCTGTACCTGTGGGTCCGGGCTCAACGGTATGTGGAATCGCGTTGAATGTAAACAGTCAATCCGATTCACGCATTGGTGTTTGTCAGGCCGTGCGGGTCACGACAGCCACGACGAACATGGTGCCGTTGGGCATGATGCAGTCGCCCACTTCCACGGTGTATTCGCCGCCCGTGGTGGCTTTGGCACGGGACACGGCCGGGGCGCAGGCGTTGCGCACCTGGGTACGCATTGCCGGCAGTTCTTGCGGCAGGCGCTGCACCGAGGTCGTGGGCTCGACCGGGCGAACCTTGCTCACGCACTCGCCGGGGTTGAGTTCAGCGACCTGTGAATTGAAGCTGCCGGGTCGAGGGGCACGGGTGGTGGTCTGCATGATGGTCTCAGTTGGGCTCGCTGCCGATGCTGGTCAGCCAGTCGCGGGCGGCGGTGTCTGCGGCCTGCTGTTCGTCGTGAGTGCGGGCCTTGTTCAGCACGGCCTGCAGGTGGTTGATGGCGGTTTGCAGTGCGTCTTGGGCATTTGCCAAGGCGGTGCGCTGCGCTTGGGCCTGACTCGAATCATTCACAGGCTCCAAGAGTTCCCATGCGTTGCGCAAGCGAATGGCGGCGGTTGTGGCATCGCGGCGTGCATCGGCCAAGGTGTAAGGCCGCTGCCAGTTCTTGCGCTTGAAGCCGCTGCGCTGCATCGTTTCGTATGCGATTTCGGTGAACTTGGATTGCCGAACGTTGTCTGCGTATTGCAAACCGGCAGTGAGTTCGAGCACCGCGCCACGAATGCTATCTTCCAAAGACGGCAGCGCGACTTTAAGCGCATCGTGACGAGTGGCCCCGCCTTCTTGCCAGTGGGTGCTGCGCTCCACGTAATCGCGCAGGATGTTCAGTGCGTTAGCCACCTGGTCGATCTCCTGTGATGTGTGCAATGAATACGTTGGGTCGTACTGTGACGACAATCTCGTTCATTGTCAACACCGACAAGGAAATTACTTGACTAAGTTGTGGGGATTTTTGGAACCGGCCAGGGGTGCCAAGTAAGCGGCCCGGTTTGTCGGCTCGACGATTTGACTGGCGTTTTCCTGTAGAAATTTGGAACCGGCTAGGGTCGCCAAGTAAGCCGGGTTTTATAGGGTCAGTGGTCGCCGCCAGCTTGGGGCGTTAGCAGTGGTCGCCCGTGGCCGGGGCTCAGGGATCGCCGGATTGAGCTTTTCCCGCTGAAAATATACCCCTGGGGGTATCTGTCGGCCGCGCGCCGGGCAGGCGGGCAGGCGGGCAGGCGGGCAGGCGGGCAGGCGGGCAGGCGGGCAGGCGGGCAGGCG
>JACCDR012131085.1_pt1 | contig 54138 bp, 37 predicted proteins | sample 7446431 | NCBI WGS metagenome assembly JACCDR01 (sample SAMN15323443, study PRJNA562643) | freshwater metagenome | isolation source: river surface water | place: USA:Blue River Watershed | collected 2017-08-17 | reverse complement strand
ATAGCCCTCAATCTACTCCGAAACGATAACACTAGTAAGCAAGGGATCAAAACCCGTAGATTGAGAGCTGGATGGGATGACAAATACCTCAAAAATATACTTAATATTTAAAGGCGATTGCCATGGTGTATATCGTTGTCTTTTTCATTAATGACCCGATAGTACTTACTTTGGGTACAATTTACCTTTTGCATAACGATCCGACATATGCAGCCACTTTGTTTAGCAGGAAGTTGCTGGAGTCTTTTGAGTATGTTCCATCTCAGTTCATGAGTCGCAGTTATTTGCATATGTGAAAATGTTCTGTTAGTATTGAAGATGGTTTTGTTATTGTTTTACAATAATATCAAGTTAATCTGATATTGTAAAGTGTTATTACTAAGATTTTTTATACATCCTATAGGTTATGTAAGTAGAACTTGACGTTTTGGGTGTAAAAAATTGATTTTCAATAAAATATCAATTCTACTCTTGATAGAATCAGTTTATGTTTTATACGCATGGCAACAGCAGTTGGTGAAAGACTTAAAAGTATTAAAGCTCATTTTAAGTTATCTAATCGAAGGTTAGCTGAGATAACTGGCATCAGTGGTCAGGGTGTTGCTGACATATTGAAGGGTACAAGTAAAAACCCGCGCAACCATATCTTTGTACAACTGGCAGAAAAACTTGACCTGAATCTGAGTTGGTTGCTGACAGGTGAAGGGGAGATGTTGAAAAAGACAATGAATATTGAGGAGTCTATGGCAGATTATCATACAGCCACTAGACTGCCTTATCTGAAAATGAATGTAGCGTCTGTTTGGGCAGAGCTGGCAGGTATTGCGGCAGCAGACATTTCTTATCCTGTTGCCAGACCTGTAGCAGAGAAGTACAAACAGCCCTGTGTGTTGCAAATGCGAGGGGATAACATGGATCCTGAGCTAAAACATGAAGATGTATTGCTTATTACGGAGGTTGTTACAACAGACTGGTCAACAATGACCAGTGGGCTCTATGTGATTGTGTACAAACCAGAATATGTAACAATAGCCCGGATTATAGACAATACACTGCTTGAAGCCGGAAAGCTGGTGCTTTATTCGGATAACCCAAAATATGGAAAAGTGACACTATACCTAGATCAGATTGTAGCTATTTGGCAGGTACGTCGGTTGATAGACAGAGAAATGTATTGAACTTTTGATTCTCTGACTAGTGTATTTTCTAGCCAACTATTTGGGTGTTTTCTTGGGCTAATGGCATCGTTTCTTTGTATTTCTGGTTTGGAAGGCTAATAGTGAAGGTAGTTCCTTCTCCTTCTTTGGAAATAACCTGAATCGTTCCATCCATTTTTTCAATAGCTTCTTTGACAATGTACAAACCTATACCAGAGCCATGAGCTGTTTCAGTAGCTCGGAAAAACATTTTGTATATGTTTTTTATATATTGCTCTGAAATACCAATGCCATTATCTCCAATGTATATGTCTGTGTAGGTTTGCGTTACATGTATATAAATAGATATTTTCTTTTGTGTCTCATCTTTTCGCTGATATTTGATGGCATTAGAAATGAGATTGTTCAGGATAAGCCTTAATCGGAACTCATCGTTGATGAAAGGGTGATTTTGTTCAATTTTTATATCAAAATGAATGTCAGGTATTTGTGGATGGAACTGAAAGGATTCGACCATTTCCTGAATCAGACTCTGGAAATCTATCTCAATGAGGTTAGCTTCGTATCGTGTGTTTTTGTAATAATCTATAATATTCTCAATAAAAATCTCCAGTTGTTGCACACTCTTCTCAATCCAAGAAAGGTATCGTTCCAACTCGTCTTCTTCACCTTCCATACGAGCGATCTGCACAATGCCCATGATAGAGGCTAGTGGGGCTTTCAGGTCGTGGGAGGCACTGTAGACAAACTGGTTTAGTTCGTCGTTGATGCGTACCAGATCCATATTTATTTTAGTCAGTTCATCGTTTTTACGTTTCAGGGTCTGGCGGGCATTATAGATTTCATAAGCGTTTTCAATGGTCATACGGATGTCGTCGTCGTCCCAAGGCTTTTTGATGTATCGAAATACCTGTCCATGGTTGATGGCAGAAATGACAGCTTCAAGGTTAGAATAGCCTGTGAGTAGAATACGAACCGGATTTGGATCCTCGTGCAGGAGTTGTTTCAGAAATTCAATCCCTGTGATGTGTGGCATTCGTTGGTCGGCAATGACGATATGCAGTTTTTGTTTGCGTATGATCTGAAATGCTTCTTCTGCCGTCAGAGCTGTAAAGATTTCATAGTCCAGTCGAAAGCCAGCTCTAAACATAGTCAGATTGTTGGGTTCATCATCTAAATAAAGTACTCGTATCTTCTCTTGTTCCATATCAATTATAGTTGAACCTTCTTATTTAATAAAATTTCTTTTGAACAACAGATAGTCGTTCTCTATTTTTTGATCGGCTTTCCTTTTATAAAGATAGAATATACAGGAGGGTTTCATGCCTTTAGAAATTTTCTTTTCTGTTGAAATGCCTAATTAACGTACGTTCGACGACTGGTTTTATATACGGTAGTATTCTATGAATTATAATGAATGTGCTTACTTATTCAAATCGTACAATGAATGGGTAAAATAAATGGCTTTTTGTGAAAACAATCATTTATCAACTATCTAGGCGTTGAATACTCATGAATTAACTATTGTGTTCCTGAGTGATAAAGTAACAGCATTAAATTTATGTTTTTCTACTGGGTTATGCAATGGAACTGGCAGGAGGCATATGTACGATTGGAATACGAATGATAAACTCCGTTCTTATACCCATAGTTGATTCTACATCTATCTTACCTTGATGGGCCTGGATAATCTCAAATGCGATAGATAAGCCTATGCCTGTACCCTATCCAGCCTTTTTGGTAGTAAAAAACGGCTCAAAGATGCAGTTCTTGACGTTATCTGACATGCCTATTCCATGATCTTTGGTAGACAGTTGTGCGTACGAATGGATATGTTGTATCTTGATAATCAGCTGTTCTGGGTAGCTAGGAGAGTCTCGTGCCCAGATAGAATGAATGGCATTGGTCAGAATGTTTATGAAAATCTGATTGATTTTGCTTGGCTGGCATTCAACCAGTGGTATTTCTCCATATTCTTTGTGTATAGTAATTGTATCTTTCAATGTATGATTTACTAATAAAAGGGTAGATGCTAATCCTTTATGCAAGTTGATGGGACAGATTTTCTCATCATCCAGACATGAAAAATTGTGTAATCCCCGTTTAATCGTAATGGTTCGGGCTTCATCTTCGATGCAATTCTATCTTCTTCTCCTATATATTCTACAGGGGAATTGTTTTCTATTTATTCGAGGCTTTTTTTTGGATCAAACTCTTTGATGGCCAGAGCAATGGAAAGCAAAATGGTTTCCATTGCCGACCTAGTCAACATTGTATTATTGGTAAACTGGTTGTTCGGCTATTTTCTTTTCAACGTCTTGTTACATCATATACAGTTTTTGTAGTACCTTTCGTTTTGAAACTATTATTTTTAACCTATTTTCGTTTCTAGACTATGAAGAAAATTGTCTGGTTTCTGCTCCTGCTTATGACAGGTGGCGGACTCTTTGCGGCCTATCATTACTATGTATCACCCCCTGAAAGTTTTCAGGCTATTTACTTGGTTCCCAAAAATGCCATTTACATCATTGAAACCAATGAACCTATCAAAACTTGGCAGCGTATCAGCAGTAGTAAGGCCTGGAAGTTTTTACAAACACAACCCTATTTTGGTGCGCTGACTTCCGGAGCTAATGCCCTTGATTCCCTGATTCAGGACAATGCAGAACTTTTTGACCGGTTCGGCTCGCGCAATGTATTAATCTCTGCCCACAACTATAAGAAAACGGACTATGATTTTCTGTTTATTGTGGATATTGAAAAGGCGGCCAAACTGAAATTTTTTCAGGATTACCTCACCAATCTGAACGGTGCTGATTTTCGTGTGACCCAACGGGCTTACCACGATGTGACAATTAACGAGTTATATGACAAAGCCAGTCATGAAACGTTGTATCTGGCCTTTATTTCTAACTTACTGGTATGTTCATATACCAATAGCCTTGTCGAAGCTTCCATTGACCAGCAGGCTGAACCTACCATTGGGCGGGACATGAGGTTTGTGGAGGTTGACAAGCAAACCGATGATGATGGGTTGTTTAAACTCTACATGCAATATGGTTATCTGGACGAATACATGCGATGCTATCTCTCTGATCCCAATGAGTATGTCAATAGTCTGAGTAAAATGCTTGGGTATACAGGGCTGAGTTTTTCGATGGATGGTGATGAGTGGCTTTCGATGTCTGGGGCCACAAACATTAACGATTCCTTAAATTCCTATATGAAGGCCATGCTGGAATCTGGGCGTGGAGAACTCAAAGCCCAGGAAGTTATTCCTCAACGAACAGCTTTCTACCTGAGCCTAGGTGTAAAGAATTTTGCCGATTTTCATGACCGGTTCGAAAAGGTAATGCAGGAAAACAGTGCTAAAGAATATGCAGAGTATCAGGACAATGTGAGCAAAGTAGAAGGTTTTCTGAAAATCAGCCTGAAAGACAATTTTATTAAATGGATTGGAAAAGAGATTTGTTTTGTGCAAATGCAGCCGCAAGGCCTGGGTCGAGCCAATGAGTTTGCCGCAGTGATTCATGCAGACAATATAGAAGAGGCTAAAACGCAGATGGAATTTATTGGCAAGCAGATTCGCAAACGTACCCCAGTCAAAATCAGAGAGGTAGACTACAAAGGCTATCCGATTCATTATATGGCTGTGAAAGGATTTTTTAAACCTATTCTGGGAAACCTCTTTCAGAAACTGGACAAACCGTATTTTACCTATATTGACGACTACGTGATTTTCAGTAACCATCCCCAAACCCTGAAAAGCTTCATTGATGACTATGAGGGCAAACATAGTCTGGCTCAGTCCGAGAAATACCAGACGTTTGTCAACAAGTTTGAATCGTCATCCAATGTGTTTGTATACATTCAAACGCCTGTACTACATGCCAATATGAAAGGTTTTGTATCAGCAGAAACGTGGACGGATGTAGAAAAAAATAAAAAATACATCGTCTCTTTTTCAGAAATAGGCTTTCAGCTAACCGAAAATGGAACTTTGTTTGATACCCGATTACTGGTACACTACGAAGATCCCGCCGATCATCCAGTTCCAGAACTCATTGCCTCCATTGATTCTACACAACTGGCGCCAATAGATAGTTCTGCCCTGCTGATAGACGATGCCGACGAAGACATTTATCTGGAAGACCTAAGTGCCGAAAAGTATACCGAAAACTATCCCGATGGGGCAAAAAAACTCGAAGTAACCATGAAAGATGGCTTTCGAGATGGACACTACCGAGAATATTATCCCAATGGCGAGGTGAAAATCAAAGGTCACTACAAATCCGACCAACGGTCTGGCACCTGGAAGTACTACAATGAAAGTGGCAAACTGATTCAGCGGAAAAAGTTTGAAGAGGGAAAAGAGGTGGACTAAAAGATTGATTGCCGCCAATGGCTGAATGTTTTTTTAAGAGAACCTGTGTGGTATATCTGGCAAAGCTGGACATATCACACAGGTTTTTTTGGTTTCAGGTGCTACAGTAAGAGTTAAATGGTGAAACAAGATATAGAGCAATCAAAATTTCAGCAATTCCTTCCAGGTTCCTTTAATCCAATTGTATTTCAATGTACTTGGCAGGGCTTTCCACCAGTATTTGCTGAGTTCTACGGCAAACGAAGGTTGCATGTAGCAGTTAATGGCACAGCCTTCGCAGGCAGGTAGCCGACCTTCCAAGGCAATGAGTTTTTGCACTGCCTCTGTCTGATAGAGTTCGTAGAGGTTGTTTTCAATGGGAATAGACTCAATGCCTAAATGATAGCAGGGCAACAAAAGATGATTTTCGGGAGAAATCACGACCGTGCTGCTACCTGCCCGACATACCGGACGATCTGTATGGTTGCCGCCATCTCGGCGAAGGGCTATAAACGCATCATTCAGGTAAACGTTTTTTTGTTTGCCCCAACGGGAAATTTCACTTAAAGTAGCTTCAGATAGTGGATTTCCAGTATGAACATCTTTGTATTCAAATACCGGATTTAGAATCAGTAACAGATTGTTAGGCAGGCAAATATCCCGCCAGACAGCTTCAATCTGATGGGTGTTGTGCTCAAAAACGGTAAACAGAATATCAGGTCTTTCACCCAGAGAAGTGGCTATCTGGATAGATTCCATCACGGCATCAAAGCAACGGACGTTCCGGGATGCATCGTGTTCGGCTTGGTTGGGAGAGTCTAATGAAAAATGTAGCATGTCTATCAGTCCGGCTAGTCTTTGAGCCAGTTTGGGGTAGAGGAGGCCATTGGTCGTAACCGTGGTAATAAACCCCATTTCTTTCGACATCCGCAACAGCTCGTCCAACTGCCGATGCAACAGCGGCTCGCCTCCAGTAAAGTCAATAACTTTGACCCCCAGTTTTTTGAGGGCTAATAGATTGGTACGTACTTGATCTACAGTGACATAGGGTGAGGGTCGTTCCCAGATGTCACAAAAGCCACACGCCGCATTACAGCGGTAGGTGACGTAGTAGTTACAAAGTACCGGATGACGAACCAGACGCATACATACGAGAGAAGAATGTCTGAACCTTGATTTTTAGGATTATAGGATGGCCATGATTTTTATGGTGAAAAATAAGTAATCAAGGTAATCTTTAAATCCTAAAAATCAAGGTTCAGACAGAATCAATAATCAGACATATCATTTATAAAAAATCCATTTGGAAATTTCTTTGTAGTTAACCTTCTTGCCATACATCAAGATTCCTACTCGATAGATACGAGCAGCTAGCCAAGTCGTAGACAGAAACCCAACCAGTAGCAATACCATAGATAAGGCAATTTCCCAGGCTGGCGGATTAAAAGGCAGCCGAATCAGCATAATAATTGGTGATGTCAGCGGAATAATGGATGTCCAGAAGGCTAATGTACTATCTGGATTCTGCACTACATAGGTGGCAATGACAATCGAAAATATCAGCGGAATCGTGATAGGTAGCATAAATTGCTGTGTATCTGTATCCGCATCTGCAGCAGCCCCTACGGCTGCAAACAAGGCACTGTACATCAGGTAACCAAACAGAAAATAGAAAAGCAGAAAAGAAATGATTTTTACGTAATTAATCGTCGAAAATCCTTTTACCCATTTATCAGCTTTTTTGATTTTATTTTTTTCGAGGGCATTAAACATGGCTTTTTGGCTACCCGGCAGAGTCTGGACAGATTGCATCTGGGGTATGTTGCCTTCCTGGTTGAGTCCCATCAGAGCGGCTGTGCCAGTAGTAATAGAAGCTCCTAATGTAATCCATAAAAGAAACTGTGTCAGACCGACTAGACCAATGCCCACAATCTTTCCCATCATGAGTTGAAAAGGCTTTACCGTTGAAATCATGACTTCTACAATCCGATTGGTTTTCTCTTCCAGTACGCCCCGCATGACTTGTACACCGTACAAGAAGATTGAAATATAGATAAAAAAGGCAGAGACATAGCCTACAACCGAAGTGGCTATGACATTACTTTCTTTTTCATTCTCTTCTTCCAGATTAGACGTACTGACAGCCACTTGATACGATTCTATCTGTTTGAGGAGTTTGGTATCAATATTGGCTTCCTGTAGTCGTATTTCTTGGATTCTATTTTCAATGGCACTCTGTACCTTGCCTTCTACCTCCAGACTCACCCCTTTTTTGGTAAAAAGCTCCACCTCCTTGCCACTGTCTACATTCATAATGTCTTTTGGAATATACAGAACAGCATAATATTTATCCTGCCGAACCATCTTTTTGGTAGCTTCCAGAGAAGTTTGTACAGGTATAAACTCTATCGCTTTTTTATTTTTCAGATCGGTACTGAAGAGTTTACTTTCGTCAATAATGGCAATGGTGCGTTTGTCGCCGTCACGGGTCATTAGGAAAATAGGAATGACGTAAATGGAGGCCATTAGGATCGGCCCCAGAAAAGTCATGATTAGAAACGACTTTTTGCGTACCCGTACCCAATATTCGCGTTGTATAATTAAAAGGATGTTTTTCATAAATCCAGTGGTTGTCAGTGAAAAGAAACATTAAAAAATTCTGGCGACAGGTTCCGTTGCCAGAGGCAATTCGCCATTGACACTACGTATAAAGATATCATTCATAGAAGGAATATTTTCCGCAAACGAATGAATCTGTATGGATGGCAATAGCTCTTGAATCAGTTGATTGGGTGTGGCTCCATCTGGAATGCGGATGGTGGCCCGCAGGTGATTCTCTTCTGGTTTATCTAAGGAAAGTACCTGAAAATCAGGAGATAATTGAGATAGGTTTCCTTGGCCTTCTACAATATATGTATTGGTACGAAACTGCCGCTTGACTTGTTTGGTTGGCCCGTCCAGAATTTTTTCTGCTTTATGAATCAGTGCAATGTAATCACACATTTCCTCAACAGATTCCATGCGGTGGGTAGAGAATATAATGGTGCAGCCGCTGTTGCGTAGCTGAATAATTTCATCTTTAATCAGGTTTGCATTGACAGGGTCAAAGCCGGTGAAGGGCTCATCCAGAATAAGTAGTTGGGGTTCGTGTACAACGGTAGCTATAAACTGTACTTTTTGTTGCATCCCTTTAGATAGGTCGCCAATGTATTTGTTCCACCAACTTTCTATCTCAAACTTTTTGAACCAGACCACCAGTTTTTGCTGGGCATCTGTTTTAGACAAACCGCGTAGCTGAGCAAAATAGAGAAGTTGTTCTCCTACCTTCATCTTTTTATACAGACCCCGTTCTTCTGGCAGATAGCCGATCTGGGGAATATGTTTGGGAGATAATTTTTCTCCGTCAAATAGAACTTCTCCTTGGTCAGGGGCGGTGATCTGGGTAATGATACGAATCAGGGAAGTTTTTCCTGCTCCATTAGGACCCAGCAAGCCAAAAATACATCCTTTGGGAATGTCTATGCTCACATTATCCAAGGCTGTATGAGCAGCATATCGTTTGGTAATGTTTCGGGCAGAAATAAGATGCATGTAGAGTGGTTTTTTTTTAAATTCGAATGAATGCTATAACGTTTGTTCTTTTCTATGACAAAATACAGATAGCTGTAACCCTGCTCCGCAAATAAAAGTACATATTTTCGGGTAGTTCTGTATACGTAACTGGATTTCTTTCACTTTTTGATAGCCTATGAAAAACACAAAAGCCTCATGATGAGGCTTTTGTCAATGATGGGCATATTTACTGCCTATCTGGCAGCTAGTTGCTTTGCTAGCTTTATTGAAAAAACTCCTTCATCCGGTCAAAGAAACCTTTTTCGTTTCTGGAAGGACGGGGCTGAAAGTTAGTTGATTGCCGTAATTTTTCCAGCATCTCCGTTTCCTCGCGAGAGAGTTGCTGTGGAGTCCAGACATTGACCTGAATCAGCTGGTCGCCACGACCATAGCCATTGATGTTCTTAATCCCTTTGTCTTTCAGACGCAGGATTTTGCCACTTTGCGTACCGGGATCTATTTTGATTTTTACTTTTCCTTCGATGGTTGGGACTTCAATACTTGTGCCTAGTGATGCATCTATGAAGCTGATATACAGGTCATAGGCTACGTTGTCGCCGTCCCGTTTGAGGTGTTCGTCTTCTTCTTCCTCAATCAGAATCAGCAGGTCTCCGGCTACGCCACCACGTGGGGGAACATTGCCTTTGCCAGCCATATTGAGTTGCATACCTTCGCCGACACCTGCTGGAATACGTACTGAAAGAGTTTCTTCGGTCAGGGTACGGCCTTCACCGCTACAGACATCACACCGATCCGAAATAATACTTCCTTCACCATTACAGGTTGGGCAGGTACTGGTTGAAATCATCTGTCCTAGCATGGTATTGACAGCCCGACGGACTTGTCCCATTCCATTACAGGTGCTACAGGTTTTGACAGATGTACCGTTTTTGGCTCCATTACCGTTACAGGCTTGGCAGGAGGTATACCGCTTTACTTTTATTTTCTTTTCTACACCGTTGGCTACTTCTTCCAGGTTTAGTTTCAGCTTTATCCGCAGGCTATCTCCTTTTCGCATACGTTTGCCACCCCGAGAGCCGCCAAATACATCTCCAAACGGACTGTCACCGCCGAAGATGTCACCAAACCGTGAAAAAATGTCGTTAATGTCTGAAAATCCGCCATTTCCATAGCCACCACCACCGCCGCCATTGACACCCTGATGGCCAAACTGGTCGTATCGTTGCCGTTTCTGACCGTCGCTGAGTACTTCATAGGCTTCGGCTGCTTCCTTGAATTTTTCTTCTGCGGAAGGATCATCCGGATTTTTGTCTGGGTGGTACTTGATAGCGAGTTTGCGGTAGGCCTTCTTGATTTCTTCGTCTGTAGACGATTTGCCTATCCCCAATATTTCGTAATAATCTCTTTTTGTCATGAGTATGAGTGTTGACGCATCCTGGCCTTAATTAATTCCCAACAATTACTTTTGCAAATCGTATGATTTTATCTTTCAGGTAATATCCACGTTCCACTTCATCCACTACTTTTCCTTTTAGGTCTTCCGTAGGAGCTGGAATCTGTGTAATAGCTTCGTGAGTCTCCACGTTAAATACCTCACCGACAGACTTCATAGGTATAAGTCCACGTTGTTCGAGGGTCTTGAATAGTTTATGATAGATCAGTTGAACCCCTTCTTTCACAGCTTCGATATCTTGGGCTTTTTCCATCGCTTTCAATGCCCGTTCAAAATCATCTACCACTGGCAGAATGGCAGCAATGGCATTGGATTCGGCTGTTTGTAACAAATCTGTTTTTTCTTTGGCTGTACGGCGACGAAAGTTTTCGAAATCAGCGTATAGGCGAAGATATTTATCTTTTAGTTCGGCAATTTGTGCATCAGCGGATGGCGTTTCTGGTGTGGCGGCCTCTACTGTCTGATTTTCTGTTTCTTCATTCGTCTCAACTGGTATGTCTGACATCTCAACCGGTATGTCTGATTCGTGCAGATGGTTTTCCTGTTCGTTTTCCTGTGGCATAACGCTATACTAAAATTTCAAATGAGAAAATAAACACTGATACAGTGGGTACAAAGGATTTATTTAGTTGAATCTTCGTCATTTACTAAAGAAATCTACCTGTGTACTTGTTGTAGTTGCCCAGACCTGCATAAAGCCTGCAACTAGAGGCAATTTAGAGGTTGTTTGTGAGCAATCTGTACTGAATTTAACAAGAATATTGCCAAATAGAGATTTTCTGCAAAGATATGACAATTTGTCTGAATAGCAGAAGATTTGCCAAAAGTTGCTTGTGTATTTCAGGTAAGTATTTCCAGAAAGGAAATACTTTTTTAAGGCTGACAGACGTTTTGTATCCAGGTCATAGGCTCATATTCCGACAAAACCTTCCGGGAAAAAGCACAGAGGTTACCTGATTTTTTGTTTACTTTGCACGTATGGAAAACCGTTGGATAGTCAAAACCAAACCTTCTGAAGAAGATATTCAATTACTTACGAAAACTATTAATGTCAGTAGAGCTTCTGCCCAGCTGTTGGTACAACGAAATATAGCTACTTTTGAACAAGCCAAGCATTTTTTCCGCCCCGCCCTAACTGATCTGCATGATCCTTTTCTGATGAAAGACATGGGGCTGGCGGTAGAAAGACTGGAAAAAGCCCTTGACACACAAGAGTCTATTCTGGTGTATGGAGATTATGATGTAGACGGAACAACCTCAGTAGCTTTGGTTTATGGATTCTTGCAACAGTTTTATTCCAACCTTTCCTTTTATATTCCAGACAGATATATAGAAGGATATGGTGTATCCCGGCAAGGCATAGACTATGCCTTTGAAAAAGGTGTAACATTGATTATCTGTCTGGACTGTGGAATCAAATCTGGTGAACTGGTCAGTTATGCCAATACACTGGGCATAGATTTTATTATTTGTGATCACCACCGCCCAGACGATTCTCTGCCTCCGGCTAAGGCTGTGCTGAATCCCAAACGTCTGGACTGTCCCTATCCTTACAAAGAACTGGCAGGATGTGGCATTGGATTTAAGTTTTTGCAGGCATTTTGCATCCAGAATGAGCTTTCGTTGGAAGAACGACTGCATCCGTTTCTGGATCTGGTTGTGGTAAGTATTGCTGCTGACATGGTGTCTATTACGGGTGAAAATCGTATTATGGCCTATTATGGCCTCAAGCAGCTAAATGAACAGCCACGTCCGGGACTAAAAGCTCTGATGCGGATTGCAGGATTTGAACGAGAACTGGATATTACCAATATTGTCTTTGGTCTCGGACCACGGATCAATGCCGCTGGGCGGATTGCCCACGCCCATGCAGCGGTACATCTGCTGCTGGCACACACCGAAGCCGAAGCCGAACAATATGCCCGTGAACTAAACCTGACCAATCGGGATCGGCAAGGGTTTGACATGCATATTACCAAAGAAGCCCTGGAAATGATCGAAGCCAGTGAAGCCTTGCGAGTATCTAAAAGTACAGTCTTATTTAAAAGTGACTGGCATAAAGGTGTAATTGGGATTGTGGCATCACGATGTATAGAGAAATACTACCGCCCAACAATCATCATGACTGAGTCGCAAGAGATTGTGTCAGGTTCGGCTCGTTCAGTACCAGGTTTTGACGTGTATGAGGCCATTGCCGAATGTGCCGATCTGCTGGAACAGTTTGGAGGACATACCTATGCTGCCGGACTAACCCTGAAACGAGAAAATGTAGAGGCTTTTCGGAGTCGGTTTGAACAGATTGTAGCCGAACGTATTACTGAAGAACAACTCATACCTCAGATAGAAATTGACCTGAATTTGAGCCTGAGGGATATTACGTTTAAGTTTTATAATGTACTCAAGCAAATGGAACCATTTGGGCCAGATAATCTACGTCCGGTGTTTATGTCAGAGCCTGTATATGCAGACAATATTCGTATTCTGAAAGATATACATCTGAAAATGAGTGTGTTTCAAGAAAATACTGCCTACATGGATGCCATTGGCTTTAGTATGGCTCATTCGCATCTGTCTAAAGTGACCGAAGGCAAACCGTTTCGGTTGTGCTACCAGATTGTCGAAAATCATTTTCGGGGAAATACTACCCTGCAACTGATGATCAAAGATATTAAGCCTATATAAAGAGGCTTATCCAGAATAACTCAGTTGTGAGAATCGCAAGGTTTTTAGCTTATTGAAGAAGCCTGTGCAAAACTGGAACAGAATTTGTGGAAACAAACCGTTTAGTATATACAAAACTTTTTACACCCCTGTAACGTGCAGCCTTGGCTGAATTTCAAATGAGTATGTTGCTTCGCTCCGAAAATTTAGTGAAAAAATATGGTACACGCATCGTTGCTAACGATGTGTCTGTACAAGTACAACAAGGCGAAATCGTAGGATTACTGGGGCCGAATGGAGCTGGGAAAACGACGACCTTTTACATGATTGTAGGGCTAATCAAGCCCAATGAAGGCAATATCTTTCTGGACGACGAAAATATAACCCGTTTGCCTGTCTATCAACGTGCCCGGCGGGGGCTAGGCTATCTGGCCCAAGAAGCTTCCGTATTCCGAACCTTGACCGTAGAGGAAAACATCATGGCCGTATTGGAAATGACTAAAATGCCTAAGGCTCAGCGAAAAGAAAAGACAGAGATGCTGCTGGAAGAATTTAGTCTGACGCATGTCCGCAAAAATGAAGGCCGGGTATTGTCAGGAGGCGAACGGCGACGCACCGAAATTGCCCGTGCCCTGGCTGTAGACCCGAAGTTTGTACTGCTTGATGAACCTTTTGCTGGCGTAGACCCTATTGCGGTGGAAGAAATTCAGAGCATTGTGGCTCGGCTGAAAACCAAAAATATTGGCATCCTTATCACTGACCACAACGTAGACGAAACTTTGTCCATTACCGATCGAGCCTACCTGCTGTTTGAAGGAAAAATTCTAAAATCTGGTACTCCCAAAGAATTGGCTGATGACGAACAGGTACGCCGTGTATACCTAGGCAAGCATTTTGAACTCAAACGGAAGATATAAAGGAAGTATATAAGAGTGATGAGTTTTGCTACTTCTAGGGCAAGTTTACCGTTTAATTTGTCAATTTCATGGATTTTTGCGTTATTTGGTAAACAAAGGCCTAGATCCTTTTGTTTTATTGTAACAACCTCATACTAGTACCTGCCCATCTGAGTGTATGGAATTGTTTAACACCATTCTGACCTGGCTTATGAAGAAACGTATCAATCAGATACAACTCTTCATGGAGAACCCGCATGATGTACAGCAGGAACAGTTTGTCAATCTAATTTCTACTGCCTGTGATACCGAATGGGGGCAAAAGTATGATTATGACTCTATTGCCTCTGTCAAAGATTTTCAGGAACGGGTACCTATTTCTACCTATGAAGAAATGTATCCATACATTGAACGGCTGATGCGAGGTGAGCAAAATCTTTTGTGGCCTTCCGACATCAACTGGTTTGCTAAGTCTTCGGGCACCACCAACTCCCGCAGCAAATTTATTCCCGTTTCGCAGGAGGCCCTGGATGTGTGTCATTTTAAAGGTGGCAAAGACCTAATGACCATTTATATCAATAACCGACCTGAGTCCCGACTATTCACAGGCAAAGGTCTCGCCATTGGAGGTAGCTATCAGAACAACGAAATAAACCCAGAATCTTTTTATGGTGATGTGTCGGCAGTAGTCATGAAAAATCTGCCAGTATGGGCACAGTTTATTCGTACCCCAGGGTTGGATATTGCTTTAATGAACGAATGGGAAGAAAAAATAGAACGCATGGCACAGGCTACCATGCAGGAAAATGTGACCAGTATCTTAGGTGTTCCTACTTGGACTATTGTACTGATTCGCCGCATTCTGGAGCTGACAGGCAAAAAGAACATTCTCGAAGTCTGGCCTAATCTGGAAGTTTTTGCACATGGAGCTGTAGCTTTTGATCCGTATCGAGAATTGTTTACAAAAGAATTGTTTCCTTCTCCTGCTGTAGGCTATTTGGAAATATACAATGCCTCTGAGGGATTCTTCGGTATTCAGGATAGATTAGGGGCAAACGATATGCTGCTCATGTTGGACTATGGTATATTCTATGAGTTTATTCCGCTGGAAGAACTAACAAATGAACATCCCAAGGCATTGACACTGAGTGAGGTAGAGCTGCATAAGAATTATGCCATGATCATTTCTACCAATGCTGGACTGTGGCGGTATCAGATTGGAGATACAGTTAAGTTTACTACACTCAATCCTTTTCGAATTCGGATTACGGGTCGGGTCAAGCATTTTATGAATGCTTTTGGTGAGGAAGTAATTGTTGAAAATGCAGAAGAAGCCATCACAAAAGCTTGTGAGGCTACACAAGCTATACTCACTAATTTTACTGCTGCGCCTATCTATATGACAGAAGCTGGCAAAGGAGGCCATGAGTGGATTATTGAGTTTGAACAAGAACCTGAGAATATAACCACCTTTACCTATATCCTGGATCAGACACTGCGTCAGATTAACTCTGACTATGATGCCAAACGGTATCAGGACATAGCCTTGCAACTGCCTGTTGTACACCCTGTGCCTGCTGGAACTTTCTATAACTGGATGGCCAAACGTGGCAAGTTGGGTGGACAGCACAAAGTTCCCCGACTGTCCAACTCCCGCGATTATGTAGATGATATCCTTGAAATGCTCAGTGTAGGAGCTAGATATTCTTAAAAACTTCTTTCAATCCTACCTTGAGGTGGTAGTTTAGAAGCTGGCGGGAAACTTGTGCCTATGGTGGTTATCATATATAGATTAAGGTTAAGCCTGTTTTAAAATAATGAGCCAATGAGTAAATAAAAAATACCCCTCTTGATTCAATCATTGGCTCATTGTCAAGGGTTGGTTTGTTACCAGCAGCGAATCAGATAGGTCTTAAAAAAGTTTTTAAGAAGTGTACCAATTATTAAGTTCAGGGTTTGTTTATGAAAAATTTATTTGATTGATTTTGTCTCACAGGGCTTATCAAAGCCCTGTCTTAACCATACTTCGACACGTTCTGTAATGCAAAATTTGGCTGTGTTTCAAAATGTATGATGAGTAAAAAAGCTTCCTTTCTGTTTGAACGCCTTTTTTTTGTCTTCCCGCAGGGATCTTCGCACACAGACGATGGCCGCTGTATTTGCGCGAAGATCCCTGCGGGAAGACAAAAGAATAATTAAACATATAAAATGCTGATAGTCAGACTGAAAATCTATCATACATTTTGAATCACAACCCAAAATTTTTGACTCATTTTGACTATTTGGGGTTATTCTTATGAACAAGCCCTGTAGTTTAGCTTTATCCATTAAAAAGAAATACATAACCACAATCAACCATGCTTAGAAAGAAGTATATATTTGTTAAGATAGTTTGCTCTTTTTTACTTTTATCGAAACTTGTATCAGCCCAAGAATATGGAATAAAGGGATTTTTTCCTGTGCAGAATTACTACAGACCAAAAGATTCCTTTATTTATAGCCTACTCATCCATCCATCTAATTATGTGATTACTGGAAGTGAAAATGGACTAAGCTTTTTTGATGGGTATGCATGGAAGAGCCTGAAAAAAGATTCAATATCTATCATATCCCAAGCATTGGCTTCTGATGGAAAGGTTTATGTGGGTGGCAGCAATGAAATAGGATATATTGATGTCAATCAAAAAGGACAATTTGAATACTACTCTTTAAAGAAACTCGTGCCAAAAAATATCAATATTGGGACAATATTTTGTGTGCGAGAGTTCAATAATACCATTTATTTTTTTGGAGACAAATATAGAATCTCCTTGAAAGGAAAGGATATAAAATTAACAAAAAGGGTATCTAGTAAGGTAGGTTGGTTTATGGGTTTTGTGATGTTTCATAAACTGTACATCTTTGAGCCAGAACAAGGACTTTGCGAACTCAGGAAGGATAATACACTTGGTGAAGACGTTTCCAAGGGGTTTTTTCACGCAAATGATATGGATATTCGAGCCGTTCAACCATTGGATAGAACGTCTTATTTAATTTTTACAGCTCTTAATGGAGTGTATCTATTTGACGGTAAAACACTGATTCCCTACAAAACCAAAGCAGATAAAATGCTGAGCAAGGCTTTTGTTTTGGGTGCTACTCAATTAAAAAATGGAGATTATGCCCTTGCAACAGGGGTTGAAGGAGTACTAATACTTTCCAGCAAAGGTGACCTGCTGCAAAAGATAGATGAGAGGTGTGGAATTGCTAAGAACTCGATATTATCGGTTGTGGAGGATAAACAGGGGGGGCTTTGGTGTTCGTTTCAGGGAGGAGTTTCTCATATACAACTACAAACCAATATAGAATATTTTAATCAGTTAGGGCTGAATGGAGATGTATCTGATTTGATTGAATCTTCGGGAAATCTGTATGTAGCAACCAATGAAGGAACCTACAAAGCTAGCATACATAATCAGTCAGGCATATATACCCGATTTGAGAAAATACTCAATATTTATAACACATGCATTTTGTCATTTGGACAAAGTTTGTTTGTGGGTACTAATCAGGGTTTTTATAGATATGATGGAAAAAATACCCATAGCCTCTCTCCTAAACCTCTGATGGGCTTAGCAACCCTGCCAGGGGGGACAAATGCTTTGCTGGCAATTAATGAGACAGATCAATTTCCTTTGGAAATATGGGAAGAGACAGGAGGGAAGTGGCAAAAAACGACTGTGAAAAATAGGCATTTTGATGCAGCTATTGTTTCTGGTTTTGAAAAAATTAGCGACAACTTATTTAGCCTTCGTTTTGGTGAGAGTTCTGCTTTTTTATTTCGATTTCCACAGAAAGGAGAAGAATGGGATTTTCAACATCCTGAATTTAAGAAAGTTAAATCTATGCCTATTCATCATGCCAAATGGAAAGGGCAAACGATTTACAATGCAGGTGGCAAAATAGTTCGAGTTGACTTTGAAAATGGAATTAGTGTAGATGAAGATTTTTATAAGAGCTATCCACAACTCAGAGATCTAAGGGTTAAATTAGTAAACAATCCAGTGGACAGTGATACACTTTTTTTGATTGTGGCTGAAAAAACGCAAGGCTTGCCTCATTCCTTTACAAGCCTGATAACCTGCTTCGGAGATGCAGGACAACTAAGCAAGCAACAAAATAGATTTAATGTCAATTCTTTTGATAAGTTTAAGTATGTAAAGGGAGAGATATGGAGAATGGGCGAAAAAGGAATGGGCAAAATTATAACTACAGGGTCATTTAAGGAGTCAGTAAATCCTTTTTCTACAGTTATTTCGCATGTAGTGACAAACGGAGACTCTGTCTTATACCAAGCCGAAACCTTGACAAATCTTTCCATACAACACTATCCCTATTCATTCAACCGGTTTAAATTTACCTTCAAGGCTCTCAACTATGTAGCATCTGAAGAGGAAACACTTTATCAATACCAGTTAAAAGGAAGTGATGATACATGGTCTTCGTGGAGTTCGGAAAGAATAAAAGAATACACCAATTTGCCCCCAGGTAACTATACCTTTTTGGTGCGGTCTTTAAACAGTTTGGGTCAACAAGGATCTGTTGCTAGCTTTGAGTTTTCAATAGATACTCCCTGGTTTAAATCGTGGTATGCATACATACTATATGTGGTAGTCATTTTATCTTCTATTGTTTTCATCTATCAGTGGCGATACAGAACACTGTATCAGGAAAAAAGAAAGCTAGAAGATTTAGTTACTAAACGGACAGAAGACTTGCAGAAAAAAAACAAATTGCTAGAAGTGCAGACGGAAAAACTTGAGCAAATGGATCGGGCAAAATCTAATTTCTTTGCAAATATCTCGCATGAATTTAAAACCCCTCTCACACTCATCCAAACGCCGCTAGAAAATCGCTATCTGCATATGGAAAATGGTAGAGATAAAGAGGAACTCAGGGTGATGCTCAAAAGTACCCAGCGGTTAAAACGATTAATAGATCAGATGCTAGAACTTTCCAAACTGGAAAATAACCAAATGGAGGTTTTTTACCAGAAAGGTGATTTTACGGCATTTTTTTATTTTATGATAGAACCTTTCACGATTCAGGCACTGCAAAAAGAAATCAATTTGGAGGTTTTTGCACCCGAACAACAGGTGGAGGCCTATTTTGATACCAATAAAATGGAGTCTATCATTACGAATGTTTTGTCTAATGCGTTTAAGTTTACAAAAGATGATATAAAAATATCGTTAAGCTATGGGCACGGAGAAGAGGCCGTATTAAGGATCTCAGACAATGGAACCGGTATTCCATATGAGCAGCAAGAGCATATTTTCAAACGATTTTATCAAATGGAAAATACCTTTTATGGCAATTATGATGGCAGTGGAATAGGACTGGCTCTTACCAAAGAACTACTGCATCTCTTAAAAGGAACTATTGAAGTAAAAAGTACACCTAATATGGGGGCAGAATTTACAATTAGAGTTCCATTGCAAATTCCTAATAATCAGACCAATTTTTCTATTGTGGATGGTGTTTGGGAATCTTCTCAGAGAGAGTATGGCCTGTCTATAGAACAAGAAAATAATGTTCAACCCACAAGTTTGACCTTGGAGGGTATGCCACTTGTGCTTATTGTGGAAGATCATCCAGATATGTTGAATTACTTGCAAATAAACCTCGAAAAAGACTATCGGATTGTGTCTTTACAGAATGGATTACAAGGCCTTGCTTATGCCACCGAACACCTTCCTGATCTGATTATCAGTGATATGATGATGCCAGAAATGGATGGATTTACGTTTTGCTCCAAAATCCGAGAAGATGAATCAACCTGTCATATTCCGTTTATTCTCCTTACCGCCAAAGATAGTATTCCTGATCGGGTAGCTGGCATAGAATTTGGCGCAGATGTCTACTTAACCAAGCCTTTCAATCTGCATGAACTACAGGCAAATATTAAAAATTTGCTCTGGCAGCGTAAGCGGCTAAGAGACCTCTATCAACAATCCATAAGTCTCAATCCTGAGCAAATTGCTGTTGTACCTAAAGATGCACGTTTCTTGCAAAAAATAAAAGAGGTGATAGATCATTACTTGGCAGATGAGACCTTGTCAGTGGAGCTAATTGCCAGTCAAATGCATATAGATAAAAGGACGCTGCATCGTAAAATAAAAGCGTTGACCAATCAGTCTACGAATGTTTTTATACGAAACTATCGCCTTCGACGTGCCTATCAATTGATTGAAGCAGATAGCGATCCTATAAAAAACATAGCATATGAGGTGGGCTTTAATAACGTATCGTATTTTACCAAGTGTTTTAAAGAAACGTTCGGGATATTGCCAAGTGAATTAAAAGTACAACAACCTGAATAGTTGTGGGTATCTTTGCTAGTCATAAAACCTAACAGCTTTCCCTTAAAGGTAGGCAGTTAGGTTTTATGAGGCAGGGCTAGTCAAAACAATTCATCATATAATGATTAATTTTTTTCTGAGCTTCTTGTACATATTCATTGACAGTATGCTTCGAGATACCCATTTTTTGACTGATTTTCTCATGGGTTAGTCCGTGGAGTCGAGCATAGATAAATACTTCTCGTTGGCGTGGAGAAAGTTTGTCCAAGGCAATTTTCATCTTTTTCTCACAGTCTTGTCCTTCTAATTCTTGCTGTGCTGAAGGTTCTGTACTGCAAATCGAAGCAATAATGTCTTGTTCTACTTTTATTTTGTGCCGTTTGCTGGCCTGAATCAGAGATAGAGCCTCATTTCTAACCGCTCTACGTAAATAGTTCTTGATGTTCTCTATCTGGTCAAATCTGTTAGATTCCCACAAACGCATAAATACATTGTTGACAGCCTCGCATGTAACAATTGAGTCTTTGAGTATGTGATAAGCAATACGTCGTAGCTCAGGGTAGTGTTGCTTATAAAGCAATGTGAATTGCTTTTCATTCTTATGGATAGAAAAAATAGATTCAGGTGAGTACATAAAAATAAGAAGTTAATGAAAGGCTATTAATTATCTAATCCTAATACCTAGTTGAGATATGGCTGAAAAATCATTATCTGTTATGATTGATTGTTGCCATTGATATGTGATTCAAACAAAGGTGCTATTTAGAGAGGAAAATAAGTGCTACAAATCGGACAAAAGATAACAGTATATTTCTGAGAGCTAGTAATGGGCTATTTTGTTATCTTTTGTCTAATTTGTGGTATATGCTAGGTTTGTTTTTTGGAAGTGTTTTTTTAGATGGCGGGTTTATAGATGATGTCAAATCAAGAATTGAACTCAGATAAAAAGTGGATTTACTGCCAGTAATAGCTTTTTGTGTCACTATGCATTGTGAAGCATAGCCTTAAAGTAGCTATTGTCTTATGAATTAGATATAAGTTATGCTTAATATATTGTTGGTGTTGGTATTCCCAACTTTTCTGGCAATAATTTGCCTAGGGCTATCATTTTTTGATCAGAAAACAGGTTAGGAAAATCAAATCAATCAGGATTTTTTTGGCTTGGTTCGTGAAGTGGATAATTTCTTTGTCACATGCAGCAATCCATCTGAAAAAAAGTATATTTGCAGCTTTTGCACTTGACCTATTGTTTTTTTCTTTAATAAAATCGTTTCTCATGAAAAATTTATCTATTGTACTGAATGTTGTATTGCTTATTGCGGTGATCATTCTTTACATTCTACACTTCAGACAGCCTCAACCTACCTCTTCTTCTAAGCCTGTTACGATCTTAGATATGAAAAAAGATACGTTGCCAACGATTACAGACATTGCTCAGATTGCCTATGTAAATACCGATACCCTGATGGCAAACTATGCGTATTATAAAACAACGGAGCAGTTAATGAAAAGCAAACGGCAGAAATTAGAGCAGGAAATTAATGGACGTGGCCGAGCCTTACAAAATGAACTAGTAGCCTATCAGCAGAAACGAAACAGCATGACAGTGGAGGAAATACAACAGGCTGAACAACTGCTGACCCGTAAAGATGCAGAACTTCAGCAATATAGCAACAAGGTGTCCACTGAACTTGCCAAAGAAGAACAAGCCAAAACGGATGAACTGCTGCAAAAAATTTCAGACTACCTGAAAAAATATACCCAAGATAAGCCTTATAAATATGTATTTGCCTATACCAAAGGAGCCAGTGCTATTCTATATGCCCAGGAAAATCTGGATATTACAGCTGATGTACTGAAGGGATTGAATGAGGAATACAAGGCTAATAAAAAATAATTCTATTTCTCTAACATTCCTATACACTATTTTTATACCCATATGTGTATAAAAAAAACGGCGTTTTCCAGTATCAAACGCTGGAAAACGCCGTTTTTTTTATTGAATTTTCACATCCAGCATATTTCCTAGTTCCGTAAAATACCGTATCCATCGTTGGGCAGACGTATCTCCACGTTGGGCCATATCCCGAATTTCTCCATAGTAGCGGTTTCCGATGACAAAATAAATATTCTGTGCAATCCAGACATCCAGTGAAAGAGGCAACGCTCTCACATTCTGTGTCCATTCATTTACATACTTGACCTGTTCCATACTAGGCGTACGCTCCAATTCTTTCATCAGTGCAATAAGTTGACGGGAGGCCAGAAAGCCGGTAGTGTCTGTGTCGAGGCGTACTTGCCAACGTTTTACTTCTGTTGTTAGGCGGCGCATTTCTTCCATACTAGGCCGTTCATTTTCAAATAGGCGGCGTAGATCTGCCTGTGTCACTACTTCAATAGTTGTTCGAAATACTTCAGGCAGACGGATATCTGTCCGATTCATCAGACTCATTACATGGTAATTATGTTCATAAATTTGCCGGAACGAGTTTTCAATAGATTCCAGTGTATTATGGGTAATATGATCCAACACACGCCGCTGATCGTCACGGAAGAGGGAAATAAGTGAGTACAGTTCAGTACCAAAGAATTGGTTCATCCAGTGGATAGATTCACCTACTTGACCTTGTATAAACGCCTCCCGGACAGTTCGGTGCATGTCGGCAAAAATTTCAGCTGGCATATTTTCTCGGGCATGTGCCACAATGGTTTGCTGACCTAGATACAATACAGCAAAACTAACCATACTTTCTTCCAATGTAAGTACAGAAGTCACCTTGGCCATGCCAATCAGAAGCTTTTGAATACCTGCTTCGAGCCTATCGTATACTTCACTGCGAAAAAGATAACTATAGATAGGCAGATGATCGGGATATTCTTCAAAGAGCGACACAATGGCATAATGAGCCCCTACGCGAGTCATATTCAGCCGGGCAGGTTTTACTTTTAGGTCATAGATTTTGGCTGCATTTTCGAACATTTTTATATTGCTGGGTACATTGGCCAGTCGTTGGAGAAAATGTTTTTCCATTTGAGCTGATGTAGGTGTAGGATGGGCTTCCTCCATCAATTGAATAGCTCGACTGGCATATTGCAATATTTGAACTGTCTCAATACCAGATACTTCATCAAAAAACCACCCGCAGCTGGTATACATGAGCATAGCGTTGCGTTGTGCTTCCAGCAATTTGATAAAGGTTGTTTTTTCTGCCTGTACCAATGTGCGGGATACATGTTTCTGAATGAATGTTTCTACCACTTCAGGTGAACGGTTGAGAATTACTTCAATGTAGGCATTGCGAACCACCCATGGATTGGGTGTAAACTTTTGCATGCCTTTTTCATAGAGCAGAATCAGTTCGTTCCGAAGCCAGTCCAAGGCTTGTCTGAGTGGGGCTCGCCACCGCTGGTGCCAGCTTGGATTTCCACCAGAGTTACACCCACAATCGTTCTGCCACCGTTCAATGCCATGTATACAACTCCAAGAACTGTTTTCAAAAATATGTACTTCGTGTGTAGGAGGAAAATTAGCCAAAAATTCACCATAATTTGTGATCTGAGCCATATTGTTGGTTTCGATATGGTTCAGGCAGTAGGCAAGGGCCATATCTCCGTGGCGGTGGTGGTGACCATAACTTTCACCGTCTGTTGCAATATGTACCAGTTGGGCTGGAGATGAATCATCCACAGGAAAGGCTTCCATGAGGCGACTGGAGAAATGCTGTCCATTTTTTAAGAGTCCTTTAAATGCTACATCCTGAGAGACCAGCCCATCGTAGAAAAACAGTACAATAGATTTTCCAGAAGGCAATTGGTAGTGATAGGGCATGCGTGGGTTAATGCGGTCACCGGATACATCTATCCAATCTGTACTACCCATCGGTCGTACAGCTTTAGCCTGACGGGGAGCTAGAATGGTAAATTTTATTCCATGATCGGCCAGAAGGCTGAGGGTTTCTGTATCTACGGCTGTTTCTGCCAACCAGATCCCTTCTGCTTTGCGATTAAAACGGTATTCAAAATCCTTTAGTCCCCAATCTATTTGTGTAATTTTATCATTTCGGTTGGCCAGCGGCATAATGATGTGGTTATACACTTGGGCTAGGGCCGAACCATGTCCAGAAAAATGATCCAGACTATCTTTATCTGCTTGTAAAATAGACTGATACGTTTCTGGATCATACTGTTCCATCCAGGAAAGCAGTGTGGGGCCAAAGTTAAAACTGGTGCGGGAATAGTTGTTGACAATGTCTATAATATCCTGATCCTGACTCAGAATACGGGAAGCTGTATTGGGGGCATAGCATTCAAACGTAATACGTTCATTCCAGTCGTGGAATGGAAACGCTGAGTCCTGCATCTCAATAGATTCCAGCCATGGATTCTCACGGGGGGGCTGGTAATAATGACCGTGAATACAAAGAAATTTTTTCTTACTACTCATGAAAATATCAGAAATATGCCCGTCTAGCAATAGACGAGAAAAGGGAAAATAGTATTTTTTTAAGAAAATTACTTTTTTTTCTGGTAAATATATAGTTTATCTGTACGTTAGCAAATATAAAGATTTACTCTTCTTAGTCAATTGAATATGCTAGTTTTCATGCAGCTAGTCTAGCTACAGGAAAGAAAGTTACAATCTTGCACAAACTTGCTTGGTACAAACCTTTTTTTGAGTTAATTCTGTATTGTGGTATTTTTGTAGCAGCTTTGTCTGAGAAGATCTATTTGTGGGTATGTTTAAATTTCTTGTAGGCTTTGTCGTATTTGCAGCCTGGACTCTGTGGGCCAGACATGTATACATTTGCGAAATCAAGCATTTGTGTCAACAGGAAGTATTTGTGGATGCTAGTACTGGCAATGCAGCTTCGTTACGCATCAGCCAGACAGGGGAAATTATAGGGGGAGACGAACAGTTTAGTTTTGCACTGGCTGGTAGTCAGCCGTCTATGAATGTAGGGAATCGGTATTTTCTGGAACGAATGAGTAAATATCTTCAACCTGACAATGAACAACTGCTCAAAATAGTAGGCCGCTACAGTGAGGCTGAAAAAAATGTGCCTTCAGGCATGTATGAAAATCTAGGATTGGCACGGGCAGCATGTATCCGGGATACCCTTATTGAATGGTATCAGGTGCAGCCTAGACGGATATGGATTGATTCTGAACGTATAGAAGATACAGACTCTGAGGCGGCTACCGCTCCGGAAGAAGCTGTGGCATTCTGGATGGGAAAAGAAGATATGCTGTTGCCAACGGAACGCTATGAATTTACCAACATGACGTTTTCTGAAGCAAATTTCAGGAAGAATGACACGGTGTTCACTCCAACCCTACCTTTTGTCATCTATGCCGACTCGTTGGAAAAATATGCCCAACAGCATCCAAAACACTATATCTGGATTGTCTCTTATGCACGGAATGCAGAAGCAAAAAAGATAGCCATACTTCGGGCCGAAGCCGTTAAAAAATACCTGCTTCGTACCAAAGCCATTCAGGTGACTATATTTACAGATACCAAGATGACTACCAAACAAACCACACACAAACCATGTCTGAATATTCAGATTTATCAGGCTAACTAGTATGGAGATACCTCATGTGTTTGATGATTTTTTTCAGGAAACCAGCATCTGGTTTCTGATATTTATGCTGGTTTCATTTCTGATTGGTCTGACAACAGGGTGGTGGATGCGAAGCCGACAGGTACGGTTTCTACGCCGCCAATTTTTGCTGTTACAAAAAGAAGCCCTGGAAGTAAAAGAGTCTATCAAAACACTGGCAAAAGATGATCCACTGGCAGAATAGAGGATTTCTCTGACCTGGAAGTCTGGTTGTACTTGATGCCCGCAACGACTGAAATACACTGCTCAATACCATTTTTGTTGTTGGGTATGATGAGGTGTTAGACGCAAGAAGAACGTAATTTAATGGTGTTTAAAGCTTGATATAGGTCGGAATATACTTAATAGGATGTATGGCTGCAAGGTATGTATACACCCTATCGGTAGATTTGAGTACTTCAATGGGCACTACTTTGCCTGCTTGTATGACAGATGGGTCGAGTTGCAGGGTTAGCTGCGGCATCAGGTATAGTTTCTGACTATCTTTATCTATCAGTAGCAGTGTTGCTATATCCGTATGGGAAGGGTCTGGGTGAGACACGGGTTTATTGGGTAATGTATTTCGAGTAATCCGGCCAATGGGTTTAAACGTCCGGTTCTGGTATTGGAAAATCTGACACGAATTTTTGGTGCTCCACTCAGTGATAAAATAGATACTACTATCCAGTTGGACTACCCGAAAGTTGTCATTAAACGGGCATGCCAGAGAGTCTACAGCCGTCCAGCGGTCTTTTTGCCCGGTTAGTGGGTCATGGTAGTCTTCGGTAGCCTTGGTGAGAGTGCCTTTATAGGTGAGTTGACGCCAGTATTTTTGTGAAAACTGGTAGAAAAACACACTGTCATGGTACACATAGGGCATATGCAGCACCCGATTTTTGTCCATGAAAAAGTCGGAATAGATGGGATAGGAGTTTTGTATGTTTTTTTTGGAAGCTTGTGTACTTCGGTTGTATTCTTTGTCGGCCAGTACACGATGTCCTGTAAATTGTCGGGATAGGATATGGCGGTCATACCATTGTTGTTTTTCCAGAATTCGTTGGCAGCGAAACACATCAATGGGTGTCTCCTGAATGTCTTTTTTTAGTTTGGCATAGGCAAGGGTGTCATTCCATTCTTTTTTCCGTATAAAATGCATTTCATCTGGTGTAAAGCCATAGTGTGTTGTGCCAACCATATATTGGATGTCTACATCCCAACGTAAGTCGGAGGTATGTTGTCCATCCATGACAGGTGCAACCATTGCCATGCGGTGTAGATGCCCATTCGCAATAGCTACAGTATAGAGGTCTGTACCAGATGGATTGGCTTTGGTAAGCAGCAGCGTATCACTTAGCCGATAGATTTTCTGCCAGTGGGTAGATACAGATTTGGTTGTGGGTTTCTGGGCGTAGACGGTGGTGAGGCCAAGCAGAAACCCATAGATTAGTATAGATAAACGCATCAAGTTAGGAACGGCTAGATTGGTAAGATATGTATAGGTGATGAAAATTTTATCGCCTTTTTAATTGGGGTTTAAGAACTTCTGGATCAAGCAGAAGTTCTGCGATGAGTAGATAGAGTCCATCATCAGCTTTAAGTATTTCAATAGGTGCTTTCATGCCTGACAGGATGACCTCTGGCATGAGCCAGATTTTCTGCTGGTCTTTGTCAATGACAAAGAAGTTAGATGGCTCGGGATAGTCTACCTGATTGGATGTCTTGGTTTTGGGTGGTGGAAAAGTAGCATGTTTAGGCTTGACTGGTGGGTATGTTTCATTGAGTTGTAGAGTGGATAGTTGTAAATGATGTAGAAATAATAGTTATACATTGGCAAGTATAATCTTATCTGTTTGGATTTACAAACTAAAGCTGTGAATTTTGTGGATATTTTTTTCAACCTTAATGAAAGATGTGTTAAACGCACTAAAATAGCCTTTTTAGCTTGTATGCTGAATTTTGTCTAAAAAACAGGTGTCAAAAAAAATGCGTATTTGTACGTATTTTTATTTGTTTAAATCTTGTTTTTAAGCTATCTTTTTGTTACTTCTCATTAGTGAAAATAAATGATTGTAAGAGGGGTTAATGAGCTATTGAAATAGACCTGTTTTTTACTTTTTTGTCATCTTTATGGAAGGCAATTGTATTTCTTTCAACATGCCAGATGGATGATGTAGTGGCTCAAATATTAGAGCATCTACAGGAAGCAGCCAAATTAGCCGCTTAGTGTGTAATGAGTCAATGAAACAGATAGAGCCTTGGCATGCCAAGGCTCTATAAGAAATATTCACCATATAATCTATAATGCAACTTTCTATTTCTTCCACTTCAAATACAAAGCTCCCAATGGAGGCACTGTCAATGAGACTGAAAAAGGTTGATTGTGGTGAGGTATGGCTTCTACACGTATGGTTGCATTGGAAGCTCCGCTGCCACCGAGTTGGGTACTGTCGCTGTTAAATAGTTCTGTCCAAATACCTCCTTCAGGTAAACCTACACGGTATTTCTCCCGCATGACAGGCGTAAAATTGCAGATAACTACTATTTTCTCATCGCCTGTACGTTCTTTGCGTACAAAAGTAATAATACTGTTATCGGAATCACTCATATCAATCCACTCAAACCCTTTCTCTTCAAATGAGAGTTCATACAAGGCTGTTTCATTTCTAAACAGCTTATTTAACTGCTGAATGGTTTTTTTCACTCCTGCATGTACAGGATATTGAAGTAGGTGCCAGTCCAGGCTTCGTTCATGGCTCCACTCTTGTGTTTGACCAAATTCGCCTCCCATAAAGAGCAATTTCATGCCTGGGTGAGCAAACATATAGGCATACAACAGACGCAGGTTGGCAAATCTCTGCCATTCGTCGCCAGGCATTTTGTAGATCAGTGAATTCTTTCCATGTACCACTTCATCATGGGAGAGAGGCAACATAAAGTTTTCATGAAAGGCATACAGGATACTGAAGGTAATCTGCCCCTGGTGGTATTTACGGAAGATGGGTTCATCGGAAAAATACTTTAGTGTATCGTGCATCCAGCCCATCATCCATTTCATGCCAAATCCTAACCCTCCTACATACACCGGACGGGACACACCCGCATAAGCTGTCGATTCTTCCGCAATGGTATGTACGGATGGATATTCCTTGTACACGGCACTATTGAATTCCTGAAGCAATGAAATAGCTTCTAGGTTTTCTCTGCCTCCAAACTCGTTGGGTATCCATTCACCCTCATTGCGGGAATAATCTAAGTAAAGCATCGACGCTACCGCATCTACACGCAAGCCATCGGCATGGTATTTATCCAGCCAGAATAAGGCATTGCTAATCAGAAAAGCCCGAACTTCATTGCGACCATAGTTAAAGATTAGGCTTTTCCAGTCGGGGTGCCAGCCTTTCCGCCAGTCGGCATGTTCGTAGAGCTGCGTGCCATCAAAACAGGCCAGTCCGTGCTTATCTTCTGGGAAATGTGAAGGAACCCAGTCCAGAATCACACCTATGCCTGCTTGATGCAGGCTGTCTACTAGGTACATAAAGTCCTGAGGTGTACCATAGCGGCTGCTAGCGGCAAAATATCCCGTAATCTGATAGCCCCATGAGCCATAAAACGGATGTTCCATGACCGGCATAAATTCCACATGTGTAAAACCTAATTCCTGCACATAGGCGGGCAATTCGGCGGCTAGCTCCCGGTACGACAACGAACGGTTTTCTTCTTCCGGAACTCGTTTCCAGGAACCAATGTGTACCTCATACACAGATACCGCTTTATGGGTATTGTCACCACGGGTTTGCATCCACTGGGTATCGTTCCATTGGTAATTCATGTCCCATACAATAGAAGCCGTACGGGGTGGTTCTTCCCAAAACATGGCAAATGGATCTCCTTTTTCCAGTTCCTCTCCGTTATGGTGGGAATGGATAAAGTACTTATATACCTCGCCATGACCCAGCTGTGGTACAAAAGCTTCCCAAATACCTGAACCATCCCAGCGTGGGTACATGGGGTGTGTTTTCCGATTCCAGTAATTAAAATTGCCAATAAGAGAAACTTCTTTAGCATTTGGTGCCCAGACGGCAAAGTAGGTTCCTTTTATGTCATGATGGGTGATTAGATGAGACCCCAGTTTTTCATATAATTTAAAATGTTTTCCAGTCTTGAACAGATCAATGTCAAACTCAGAAAATAAACTGACACCAGGTATGGTACCAGGTTGGGACTCAGAAGCTGAAGATTCTACTTCTGATGTTGGCTGTGTTTGTTCCATAGGCATTACAATAAATTTTTTAAGGATGTACGATGCACATCTGTGAAAAAAAACAATAGGATAGGTATGTTACCTGATGCGTACCTGATCTTTGTTGAACTGCTTAAATATTACCTCCAAGTATAGTTGTTTCTGTGCAGACATTTCTATTTTTCTGTCTGACAGAACCGAAAAATAATAAAAATCTTATGAACCAAACAAACTACCTTGGATCACCTGTGGAATGGGTTTGGGGCCTGTCATACGTATCCCACATACCGCATTCAACCGTTCAACCAGATAGGCAGCCAGTTCAGGAGCTAACGTATTGGGGTCTGGCTCATGAATAAAGAAGAAAAGTTGGGTCAATCCTTTCTGCATCCATTCCTGAATACGCACTACCCAGTCATTGATCCGCTGATAATCAGTTGCATGTAATGCATTGCCTACAAAACGTACCGTAGCTACTGGAGTAGTCAGATGCATGTGGAGTACATCTCTGCGGCCAGACACATCAGTAATAACGGTGCCTACGCCATTGTTCCGCAGAAAGGCAAACGTTTGTTCTACTTCTGGTGTAGGTATAAACCAGTCTGGATGCCGGAATTCTATGGCCAATGGTACTTTGGGAGTCATGTTTTGAATAAATGCTTCAAGAACCCGATGAAACTGGGATGAAAAGGATGGAGGAAGCTGCAAAAACGAGACGCCTAACTTTTCTTTTAGTCCTAAGATAGCCTCACAGAAAGCATTACTTTCGGCCGCCACATGGTGCAGCATGGCATCATGACTTATGATTTGTGGCCACTTGGGACAAAATGTAAATCCTTGATCGGCAGTAGTATACCATCGGTTGATAGTAGCTGCATCAGGTATTCGGTAATGAGTCGTATTCAGCTCAATAGTTGTAAACTGTCGTGAGTAGTAGTATAGATAATCCTTGTCTTTGGCTGAAGCTGGATACCATTTGCCTACCCATTCTTTGGTAGACCAAACTGGCAGCCCTACATAGACTTGTGTAGGTGTATGACTTGAACCAGCATGTGCCCAAACCTGTTCCGTATCCGGATGGTCTGTGGGTAGCGTAAAGTCTACCTGCTCAATAGAAGAAAGCTTACCAAAATCCATACAGAAATCTTTTTATCTTCAGTCTAACAAACAGATTGTCAGGACAATTCTTATTTACTCATTGATGAAAAGCATCTCAATCAGTTTTAAAACAGTTTCTATGTCTTTCAAACCTACAAGTCAGACTACTGGACAAATTAAAAAAAACAGCGTCATTGCGAGCGGAGCGAAGCAATCTCCTAAGATTACAGGCTCGGTTTCAGTGGATTTTTTCTCCGAACCGAGCCTGTGGATAGATGCTTTTTGCCAAGCCTGTGCTTAGCAGATTGCTTCGCAGGCTCGCAATGACGCATTATTTTGGACGGTTTTTACAATTTGTCCTGTAGTCTGCCTACGAGTTTTACAAAAATGATCACATAAAACGAGGCAATAATAATTTTTCTTCTAGTTTCTGAATGATCTGGTTACAATAATAATGCATCCGTTCCACAGAACGGGTCACTATTTTCATATCGTTTACGGGTTTTTCTGCGATTTTCAGTCCAAGCATAGCCTCTTCTTTCACACCTGTTACTTCCAGAAAAGAGAAGGGGGGTTCTATATAATTGATAATAAACCGTAACTGAACCACATCATTGGTAAGTAAGGCATTCTCATAGTCTGATTTTAATTGCCTGAACAGTTTAATGTACGATTGGGTGAGTAATTGGCGAAATTCTTCATTTCCTTCTGTAAGCTCCAGAATTCTCCGATAGTCAATGGTTGGCTTAAAAAGAGCAAATGGAGTGGAGGTAGTAGATACAGCAGGTTCTGTAACTGGAACTTCAGGTAGAGTGGGAGTGATCACGAACTGCGTGATTTTATCATACAGATCATCTGGCAGAAAGGGCTTATGTACATAACCACACATGCCCACTTCTGCAATTTTATCTTTGATTTCATCAATAGGGGTAGAGGTCATAGCCAGCACCGGAATGGGACTATATTCTCGTATCAGTCGGGTAGTTTGGTATCCATCCAGTTCGGGCATTTGCAAATCCATCAAAACCAGGTCATAATGATTGGCTTTTATTTTGAAAATGGCATCTCGGCCATTGGTCACAAACTCGTGGGTAATGTCCCAGCGTTCCAGAAACTTTGCTGCTACCATGCGGTTAATCTCATTGTCTTCAACGATCAGAATAGAAACGCCATTCAGCGGAGGCTTGTTCAGGATGTAACCTTGGGTTTTTGTCAATGGATGAGGGGCCTGTGTACGAACTTTTTTGAAAGGAATGGTGAAATAAAAACTAGAGCCTGTACCTACTTCACTACGCACGTAAATGATACTATTATAAAGCTCTAATAGTCGTTTGGTAATGGTGAGTCCTAAACCTGTGCCTCCATACTTTCGGGTATTTTCACTGTTCACTTGCGTAAAACTATCAAAAATTACATCCAACTTTTCTTTGGTAATGCCAATGCCTGAATCCTCGATAGAAAAATTGATAGCTACATGGGTTCGTTCGTCACGGCTAAGGGTTATTTCTAGTTTTATCCATCCTTTTTTAGTAAATTTTACGGCGTTGCTAATCAGGTTGTTCAGAATCTGTGCCAGCCTGACCGGATCTCCACATACTGTAGGTGGAATAGCCGGATCAATCGTACATATCCATTGCAGATTTTTTTCTGCCAAGGCATGGTAGTATGACTGTTGAAACTGCTGAATGATTTCCCGGAAGTTAAACTCTATTTCTTCTAGTATAATCCGGCCTGCTTCTATTTTGTTCAGATCCAGAATATCATTCACCAGTAGTAGTAGGTTTTCGGCTGCGGCCTGTAAAATCTGGAGATTTTCTATTTGTTCTGGTTTAGGCGTATCCTGAAGCATATAATGAGACATGCCCAGAATGGCGTTGATAGGTGTCCGGATTTCATGACTCATCGTAGCCAGAAACTGTTCTTTGGCTATCGAAGCCTGTTCGGCTTGACTTTTGGCCTTGATGAGTTCTATTTCCCTCACTTTTCGTTCGGTAATATCCTGTAGTGTTCCTACCAGTGTCTGTGGATTTTGCTTACAATCAAATAAAACTTTACCTAATATTTGCAGATAGATGACCTGTCCACTGGCTGGCTGGGTAGCTCTGCACTCCATTTTAAACGTATCAAAGTCAGGCGTGGCCTGTTCCAGTTTTTCCTTGAAAAGAGTCTCATACCCTGGTTGCAGGGTTTGCAAAAATGAAGACAGTGAAAAAAAATCTTGTGGATCTAACCCAAATATGCGATAAATTTCTTCAGACACCTCTCCTACAGATGTATGCAATGAAAACTCAAAACTGCCAATATGTGCTAGTCGCTGGGCATCTCGTAATGCCATCTCATTTTTACGTAGCTGGTCACTGTTTACCCGTTTCAGGGTACTGTCAGTAATTCGTATCAGGTACATAGTTGTAGGCATACCTTCTAGAAGAGTGATGCCAATGTCACCCCAGAATGATTTTCCTGTTTGGGTGAGTAACTCCCGCTCCTGTACCCATCGGCCACTCTGGTACAGGAGTCGAAGCATGTGTTGGGTTTCTTCGGCAGTAAAGGGAGTTTTCTGAAAAAGAGTACTGCTTTTACCAATCATTGCCTGTTTGCTGCCAAACTCAAATAACTCAACCGCTTTCTGATTACAATCCTGTATCAGTGTAGTGCGTGGATCTACCATCGCAATGGCATCGTATGAATTCTCAAAAATAGCTTCCAGTTTATGTTGGGTAGTCGTTGTTGTTTGCTGAGCTGCATTTACGAGCTTGTTAAAATAGGCTGCAAAAAGCAAAGACAGTGTGATAGAGATACATAGCGAACCCAGATAAAAAAAATGCAGAAAGGACTCTGAAAGCGGATATATGGTCAACAGTGAATAAGAGGTAAGTTCCAGAGTAATCAGATACGCGATAGGTATGGTTAGCCCTAGTAAGAGAAACACCATTCGTTTGTGTAGGTTATAAAACAGCATTACTCCCAGCAAGACCGCATAGTAGAGCAGATGAAACCCACTTCCATAGCCCAGAATGGACGAGGTGAGAAAAATATTCAGCGTAATTCCCAGAAAGAGGGTTACTTTGGCTAAGCGATAAAACCACCACTGATAGCTACCCAGAAAGTTAAGTCCGATACATGAAACCAGCATCAAAAATGTCACATATTCAATGGCAAAAAGAAGCGTCAGTGAAGAGGCATAGTATAGGATGGTAAGTGGAATGATGGAAATCGCAGCCGTGATGCTTATCTGGTTAGTAAGTATAATACTTTTGGCATGTTTGCACGAAAGCTTATTCTGAATGCCTTGCTGTGAAATAAACTCCCAGATAGAGGCTATAGTCATGAGAAAAAGAATTGATGAATGAAAAAAAGTATACTATTCAATTGACGAAAACTTTCTGCAACCGCTAAGAAAGAATCATACGTCAAAAATAGCTCTTAGATTGAACACGTTGAAAAGACTATCACTACTGCAAACGTCTTTCTTAGTGATACTCCATGCCCAGATTTATTTTCTTTTTCGCCGGGATTTATTGGAGATTTTTTCAATGCGGCTGTTGCGTATCCATTGCAAATAGCGTTGCATCCGTTCGGATACTTGTAATGCGTCAATTGTATGGTATTTCTTCTTAAGTTCTTTATTTGTAAACCGGTTGTGAATCGTTGTGTGACAAGGTTGACATAAAGGAACTGTATCAGTATATACTCCTCCTTCTTCTTTTGGAATTAGGTGATGCCATGTTACGTCTTGTACCTGCCGTTGACATAAGGCACATATTTTTTCCGCTGAGTCCATTACTAATTACTTCTGCACAAATATAGTGTATAGGTAAGAATAACCGTAAATATACAGACAAAGTACAATTTTTTTTTAAAATCAGACAGAACATTTTGAAATCATAAGGTACTTTTTCTACAGGGATGTAGCATCAGGGTTGTATAGAGGCTGCTTTTTTGATAGTAATCGTAAAGTTTCGTCGAAAAAATTAGGTATGTAAGAAATAATATGATTAGCTTTGAGAGTACGAAAAAACATTTACCTTTTTACATCAAAAGCTACTTACTAACCTTTTTTTCTAGATGCGCACGGATATAACCACCAGGCAATTGGTACAAAAGTATCAGGAAGAACAGCAATCTCTTTTTAATCAACAAAATGAGTGGTTACATCTTTCTTCGATTGGAGATTTATCGCATACAAAATTTTATCTGAAAACCCTTTCCGGACTGGTTATGTGCGGAGAATTGGTGGTTAGCAATGCACAGATTCGGGAGCTTAACCGAAATAAAATAACCATGCTGCGTAAAAAAATCAGCGAAGTATCGGCTCGTATTGAAACTTTCAAAGGTCTTCTCAGCGGCTTTTATAAGCCTTTTAACGGCAAATAAACAACCAGCAGTCTTTCTCTGCAGAAGTTCCAGTAACATACTACTTATATAAAAAAGAAAGCTGACTGTACAGTCAGCTTTTCTTGTTTTTAGACTATCCAAAACAGCTTCTCAGAGACTGTCCAAGGGTGTTGGGTTTTCTCCTTCTATGTCATCCGTACGCAGCGAATCAACAGTAATGACCTGTGGGCGAGGCAAGATAGTGACACATCGGTATTCTTTGGTAATAGGTATTTTGGGTTTAGGAAAATAGCCCATCGTAATGCCCAGCGACTTGTCTGCATATACTTTTTCCATGTATCGTCCATACACAGGCAATGCTGTTTTAGAACCTTCACCTAGATTCAAGCTGCGCCAGTGAATCACTGGATCATCGCCTCCCATCCATACGCCTGTGACCAGATCTTTACTTAGGCCCATAAACCATCCATCCGCTTGATCCTGCGAGGTTCCTGTTTTTCCTGCCAGCTCATTGCCACGAAACAGATCAAACGACCACAGATTTTGTACCGTACCTCCGGGTTCTTCAATGCCACCTTTCAGCATATAAATCATGAGCCAGGCCGTTTGCTGGTTTAGTACCCGTGTGCGGGTAGAGGTAAACTGATGGATGATATTTCCTTTGCTATCTTCTACACGCATCACCAGGATGGGTTCTGCATAAATACCTTCGTTGACAAACGTACTGTAGGCGGCCACCATTTCCATGATGTTTACCTCTCCTGAACCCAATCCAATGGATGGAACGGGTTTTACATAACTTTTGATACCCACTCGATGGGCATATTCAGCTACCGCATCTGGCGTAACCTCCTGCGTAAGTTGAGCCGTAACCGAATTTACAGATCGCCCCAAGGCATGACGTAAGGTCATCTCCCTGCCTGAGTAGCTGCCAGTTGCATTGCCAGGTGTCCAGGATTTAGGCTCTCCTTCTTCCTGATAATTAAATGTACGGCGAATATCCTGAATCTTGTCACAAGGGGCCCAGCCTTTGTCAATGGCAGTCAGGTATACAAATGGCTTGAATGTCGAGCCTGGCTGCCGTTTGCTCTGCTTCACGTGGTCGTATTGAAAATGTTTGAAATCAATCCCACCCACCCAAGCTTTGATATAGCCTGTAAACGGATCCATGGTCATTAAAGCAGAATGCAGAAATTTTTTGTAGTACCGGATCGAGTCCATTGGACTCATGTTCATCTCCTTTTCACCCTGCCATGAGAAGACCCGCATTTTTTTGGGTGTATTCATCACTACCCAGACTGAGTCTGGATGATCTTTATATTTTTTGACCAGATGCTTATAGAGCAGGGTACGTTTGGCATTGTTTTCAATAAAGTTGGGAGATTCTACACCGGCATTGTTGGTCCAGGGGTTGCGTCCTTGCCAATGGTTGTTAAAAAGTCCTTGCATAATTTTTACTCGTTCCTGTACCGATTCTTCGGCATATTTTTGCATACGGGAGTCAATGGTACAGTACACTTTCAGGCCGTCTGCATACAGATCCAGGTCATTTTCGTCACACCAGTTTTCCAGAAAATTATTAATAGTGGATCGAAAGTATGTATTGGGTCCATCGGTATGATGTTCTACATGGTAATCCAGTTTAATTGGGCGTTTAGACAGTTTCTCTGCCTGCTGTTCTGTCAGGTAACCATACCGGGTCATTTGGGCAAAGACCGTATTGCGTCGGCGTAGGGCATTTTTTGGATTGAGCACCGGGCTATATGAGGTAGGAGCCTTTAGTACACCTACCAGTAAAGCGGCTTGTTCGGTCGTTAGCTTTTCAGGGGTTGTATTAAAAAATGTTTTGGCGGCAATTTTAATCCCATAGGCATTGCTGCCAAAGTCTACTGTATTGAGATACAGGGTAATAATTTCAGCTTTGGTATAGGTTCGTTCCAAGCGAATGGCCGTTAGCCATTCTTTGGTTTTGGCAATAATTGTTTTCAGCCCGGGCACACGGCTCAGCAGTCCCTGTGCCCGTTGCTTGCGGGTTTTATACAGGTTTTTGGCTAACTGCTGGGTAATAGTACTGGCTCCGCGGGCATCGCCTGCCAGTGCGTCTTTTATGGCAGAGAACAATGACTTTAGGTCAATACCTGAGTGGTCATAAAAACGCACATCTTCGGTAGCCACCAGAGCTTCTTCCATTACCTTGGGAATTTCCTTGTAGGTAACCGGATTTCGGTTTTCACGATAATATCGTCCAATCAGTACTCCATCAGCTGTATATAGTTCCGAGGGTCGGTCTACTTTTGGACTCTGAATGCGTTCGATACTGGGAAATTCTCCGTATAGGTTCAGGAAATTGTATTCTACACTCCAGAGGTAAAGCCGAAATACGATAAGCAACACAACAAACCCTATCCAGGTTTTTTCCAGCAGATTTTTAGGTCTTGCAACCCACGTCTGCAATTGATTAAAATAGGTATGAAAGTAAGGAATAAGCTTTTCCACAGATATAAAGGGATTTCTCTAAAGTAAAAATGGCAGATGTAGAAAATAAGAATGGCATATTACTCATAAACAGGTGTTTATCTGTATATGTACGCATGTAAGTGGTATTGACCGCCAAAGATAACGTAATTTTTAGGTTTTGAAAAAGACAGGAACATACAACTGATTTTTTCTCTGGGCTTTTTTTATTCTTGAAAGAATATTTTTTGTTACTAAAAAAATACCTAGCTTTGTGCGGCAAATAACTATACGTAAACCCGTTGTTTGCCATGTCCTTAGATCCTTCCAAATTTATCTTTGAAGCACTCACCTACGATGATGTGCTTTTGTTGCCTGCCTATTCTGAAATACTTCCACGCGACACCGACACTACTACCTTTCTGACGCGAAACATCCGTCTCAATATTCCGATTGTCTCAGCGGCTATGGATACCGTAACCGAATCGGCAATGGCTATTGCGATGGCTCAGGAGGGCGGTATGGGCTTTATTCATAAGAATATGAGCATAGAAGACCAGGCAGAAGAAGTTCGTCGGGTTAAACGGTCGGAAAGCGGAATGATTCTCGATCCAATTACCCTCAATGAAAATGCCAACCTCGGTGATGCCCACCGGATTATGCGCGACTTTAAAATTGGTGGTATTCCAGTTGTGAATGCTACAGGCACATTGGTAGGTATTCTCACCAACCGGGATTTGCGTTTTCAGAAGGATATGCATAAACCAGTGGTAGAAGTAATGACCCGAGAAAACATCATTACAGCCCCCGAGGGTGTCAGTATGAGTAAGGCAGAAGAAATTCTTCAGGAATACAAAATCGAAAAACTTCCTATTACAGATGCCCAGAACAAGCTGAAAGGATTGATTACCTACAAAGATATTCTGAAACGGAAAAGTCATCCGACAGCCTGCAAGGACGAATTTGGTCGCCTCAGAGTCGGTGCTGCGGTGGGAGTGACCCCTGATTTGTTGGAACGGGTAAAAGCCCTGAAAAAATCAGGCGTAGATGTAATCAGTATTGATACCGCACACGGGCATTCCAGAGGGGTTATTCAAGCCCTAAAAGATGTAAAAAAAGCCTTTCCGGACTTGGACGTAATTGTAGGCAATGTAGCCACAGGCGAAGGGGCCAAAGCCTTGGCTGATGCCGGTGCTGATGCTGTAAAAGTAGGTGTAGGACCTGGAAGTATTTGTACCACACGCGTAATTGCGGGTGTGGGTATGCCTCAACTGACGGCTGTATATGAAGCGGCCAAAGCTCTGCATGGCACAGGTGTTCCTGTTATTGCTGATGGCGGTGTACGGTTTTCAGGCGACCTAGTGAAGGCAGTAGCTGGTGGTGCAAGTAGCATTATGATTGGCTCCTTGCTGGCAGGTACCGAAGAAGCTCCTGGCGAAGTGTTGCTCTATGAAGGACGGAAATTCAAGACCTATCGAGGTATGGGCTCGCTGGAAGCTATGGAAGATGGCTCCAAGGATCGGTATTTTCAGGATGCAGAAGACGATATTAAAAAACTGGTGCCTGAAGGAATTGTTGGACGGGTGCCCTATAAAGGTAGTGTGGCAGAAATATTGTACCAGATGGTAGGTGGACTGAAAGCAGGTATGGGCTATTGCGGAGCTAAAGACGTAGAAGCCCTCAAAGAGGCTAAGTTTGTCAAAATTACGTCGGCAGGTGTACGCGAAAGCCATCCGCACGACATACAGATCATCCGTGAAGCTCCAAACTATAGCCGGTAGTAGAACGGACGGTTAATAGATGATAGGTTGGCAAGCTAGTTGTAGGTATAACTTTTTAACCTACAACTAGCTTGCCAACCTATTACTTGCAATTTTCTAATCAGCAACGTTTCTTCTGCAACCTGTGAACCTATAACTTTTCCAACTACTCACATAAAATCATGAAAATTTATACCAAAACAGGGGATAAAGGAAAAACCTCACTGATCGGAGGTACACGTGTGTATAAGTCAGACACCCGGATTGAAGCTTACGGAACAGTAGATGAACTGAATAGCTATATCGGACTGGTACGTGACCAAGAAATAAATAAGCAGCGGCGACCATTGCTGAAAGAAATTCAAGATCGTTTGTTTACGATAGGCTCACACCTAGCTGCAGACCCAGAAAGGAATACGATGATTCTGCCAGACTTGCTGGAAACGGATGTACAACTTCTGGAAACCGAAATAGACCAGATGACGGCTCTTTTACCTGAATTACGAGCCTTTATACTGCCTGGCGGGCATCCTTCTGTATCATTTTGCCATGTGGCACGTACGGTTTGCCGTCGGGCAGAACGGCAGGTGATCCTGCTCAGTGAGAGCGAAGTCGTCGAAGACAGTGTCATTCAATACCTGAACCGCTTGTCTGACTACCTGTTTGTGTTGTCTCGTAAAATGGCCCAGGAATTGGGGAGTGAAGAAGTAATCTGGACACCTCGCAAATAAAATACCCATAGATTGGTTCGGAATGCCCGCCAACAAGCTGAAACAATCGGTTTTGAAACCAGCTTCAGAAGAAGCTATAAATAGATTGATTTTGTGATTTTTTAAAATATTATTCTGTTTTTTATTAAAAACAAGGCAATAAATTGCGAAAACAAAATAATATTTCCTTTTACGGCAAAAAAAGTAAAAAATATTTCCATCAGAATGTGTTTTTTTTAGTCGAAATACGTATTTTTGATGTGTCTAATTCCTTTCATTTTTAACGCAGCATTATCATGATTGATACGATGACATTTCCTGTAGAGAAGATTGCTCAGTCCCGGTTATCACAGACAGATTTTTCTAACCTTGTGTTTGGTAAATACTATTCTGACCATATGTTTATAGTCGAATACAGTGACAAAGAGTGGAAAAATGCTCGTATCATGCCGTATGGTGATCTGCAACTCAGTCCTGCCATTTCTGCCCTTCACTATGGGCAAGCCATTTTTGAAGGGTTAAAAGCTTATAAAAACGAAGCCGGAGAAATATCTGTATTTCGTCCTGAAGCCAATGCCCAGCGACTGAATGCCTCCGCTGAACGTCTGGCCATGCCTACCCTGCCAGAGGAATATTTTCTGAATGGACTGCACCAGCTTTTGTCATTAGACAGAGACTGGATTCCCTCAGCGGCGGGTCACTCATTGTATATTCGTCCGTTTATGTTTGCGACAGATGCCTACACAGGTGTTCGTCCGTCAGAAAGCTATCTGTTTATCATTTTCACTTGTCCAGTAGGCGTTTACTACAGCAAGCCTGTGCGTGTAAAAGTAGAAACGCACTTTACACGGGCTGCTAAAGGTGGTGTTGGCTATGCCAAGGCCGCTGGTAACTATGCCTCAGCTTTATACCCTACCGCACTGGCCCAAAAGGAAGGATATGATCAATTGCTGTGGACAGATGGAAAAAATCATGAATACTTTGAAGAATCCGGCACCATGAATGTCATGTTTGTCATGGATGATAAACTCATTACACCTGCTACTTCTGATTCTATTCTGAAAGGTATTACTCGTGATAGTGTGGTTACACTTGCTAAGCAAATGGGTATTACGGTGGAGGAAAGAGCCGTTTCAGTGAAAGAAGTAATTGAGGCAGCCCAGAAAGGTACTTTACAGGAAGCTTTTGGTGTAGGCACAGCTGCAACCATTGCTCCCATTTCTGTCATTGGCTATGAAGGAAAAGATTATACCCTGCCAGCCATAGAAACACGCACCCTTTCTGCTAAAGTTAAACAGGCACTGGATGCCATCAAGACAGGGCAGGCCGAAGACACATTTAACTGGCTTATGAAACTTTAATCCGGAGAATAGCTTAATACAAAGAAAAACCTTCATTTGACAAATGAAGGTTTTTCTTTTTTACGGTGGTATTGTTACTTATTTGTACTTACTTTCCTAATATATCATGGTATACAATTAAGAAAGCATAATATATCATGTGAAAAGCTGCTTTCCAGGCTTACAAATCTATAAGTAGGACTCTATTGAGTACTTTTATAGGTTATGTGAATTGTGTGTATATCCATAACTAATTGTATCAAATGTTTGTATCTTATGCATGTATGAAATTCTATCATTCTATCTCCGTTTTTGTGGCAGTGACACTGTTAGGATGTGCCACTGCCAAAGTAGTGACTGAGTATGAAAAACTGACTGAGCAGGAAATTCAACAGATTGCTCATCGTGGCTCGATCACTAAAAAATATGAAGTTCTGCAAAAAGATGGAAAGCCACAGCAGACAGGCTTTGTGAAAGTAGTCAAAAATGCAGATGGCGAGTATGATTACATTGAAACGGGTATTTGGCGGGAATATGACAAGAACAACAAACTGTACAGCGAAACTGCCTATGATAACAATGGGGTGTTGATCTATCAGAATATGTACAATCCTAAAGGAAATCAGATTTTTCAGGTAGTCAGCTATGCAGAAACTAAAGATGGAAAGGAACTGAGAAGAGAGAAAAATATTGCCTTCTCAGGCATAAAGCCGAATGATACCCTACAAGTAGAAGTGTTTATTCGTGAAGGAAAGCAACTGATCCGGGATGGAGAAGTACGCTATTTTGAAAATGGAAGAGTCTATATGACAGAACTGTATGATGGGGGTAAAAAGATAAAATAAGTTATTGGTAATTAGTAACTTAGATGTTGTGAGTGAGTCCGCCACAATAGATTAAGTGTAGAGTTCTACAGTAGAAGTCATGCAGAATCAAAACAAAGAATAAAGTCAAAGTCAAAAATCAATAGGCCGTCTTTGGCTTTATTCTTTATCAGTGGGGTTGGGAAAATAGTTTCCAGAAGAGGCAGCCAGACAGATACTTCCTTTCTATTGTTTTCTTTTTATCTTTGGCAGTTCAACATACTGTTAGAAGAAACGAACCTCATGTCACGTATTGTCGCTATTATACCTGCCCGTCAAGGCTCTAAATCTATTCCCCATAAGAACATCCGTTCCATTGCAGGAAAGCCTATGCTGGCCTATTCCATTGAACACGCCCTAGCTTCCAAATACATTCAGCGGGTCATTGTCAGTACAGATAGTGAATTGTATGCAGGTATTGCCCGTGATTTTGGAGCCGAAGTTCCTTTTCTACGCCCTGAAGCTATTTCAGGAGATCTTTCAACAGATCTGGAAGTGTTTACACATGTGCTGCAATGGCTTCAGGAAAACGAAGGAACTGTTCCTGATATTTGTGTACATCTGCGCCCCACACACCCTGTGCGTAATCCTGCCGATATAGATGCGATGCTGGAAATTCTGCTTCATAATGAATCCATTGATTCGGTGCGTTCGGTGATAGCTAGCCCAGAAACACCCTATAAGATATGGTTTCGTACTGAAGCCGGACAATTAAATCCGGTGATACAGACCACGATTTCCGAAGCCTATAACCAACCACGACAGGTATTACCTCAGACCTATTTGCAGAATGCATCCATAGACATGATGCGTAGTAGTACCATTCTTCAGAAAAAATCTATGACTGGAGATTATATTTATGGGTATGAAATGCAGGAAATACATGACATTGACCATGAACATCAGTTACAGGCTGCTATCAGACATTTGAACCATACACAACCCGACCTACAAAAATCCCGAACCTACTGCTTTGATATTGATGGCGTTATTGCTACTCTCACACCTGACAATGATTATAACAAAGCCGATTGTAACCCTAAACTGGTAGACATCGTAAACACATTGCATGAGGCAGGAAATTATATTGTTCTATTTACTGCTCGTGGTAGCAAAACGGGAATAGACTGGGAAGAAGTAACCCGGCAACAAATGGAGCGATGGGGCGTAAAATACCACGAACTGCGTTTTGGTAAACCTGCTGCAGACTATTATATAGATGACCGCCTACTAGGAATGGAAGAACTGGACAAAATGGTGCAGACCCTGAAAACAAGAGTCTCCATCTGATAATCAATAAGTCCTGTCTTTTTGGGTAAAGAAAGTAAACCATTTTTAATGTTTTTTTTATGCACATTCATGCATTACTAACATACTCACATAAATCCTATCTATTTTCATAACCTGTATTTATCTATCTAGAAAACCTGTTTTATTAAAACCTTTAGCTATGCGTATGAATCCACTTTTTGACAACCTCTTTATATTCGAGATGGCCAATAATCATCAGGGCGACCTTAATCATGGTCTGGCGATTATTCGTGAAATGGGAAAAATCAAACGAAAATACAATATAAATGCTGGTGTAAAATTTCAATACCGCCAGCTGGATACGTTTATTCATCCCGACTATCGGAACAATACAGAGGCCAAGCACATCAGCCGGTTTCTGAGTACAGAACTTCCACTGGAAGACTACCACACCATGGTTAAAGCCACTCGTGATGAAGGACTAGTTACGATCTGTACACCATTTGACGAGGAATCCGTAGATATTATTGTCAAGCATGGTATTGAAGTGATTAAAGTGGCGAGTTGTAGTGCCGATGACTGGCCATTGCTGCAAAAAATTACCCAAGCAGGAAAGCCAGTTATTGCCTCTACTGGTGGCCTACTTCTGCCACAGATTGACAGTCTGGTTAGTTTTCTTCGTCACCGGACAGTAGATTTTGCTATCCTGCATTGCGTCGGAATTTATCCTAGCCCAGATGAAGTACAGCACCTGAATTTTCTGGAAAAACTGATCCGCCGCTATCCAGATGTGACCATCGGCTATTCGGGTCACGAAGCCCCCGACAACACAGACGTAGTGAAAGTGGCGATTGCAAAAGGTGCCCGAATCCTGGAGCGTCACGTAGGGCTGCCAACAGATACAATTAAACTGAATACATACTCGATGAACCCCGACCAGGTAGATCAATGGATTGCAGCTGCCAATCAGGCAAAAGTAATCTGTGGAAATCCTGAAAAGTCGGTTACACAGACAGAGATGGATTCGTTGCTTTCCTTAAAAAGAGGCGTGTTTGCACGTCGGACTATCAAGAAAGGCCAGCAGATTTCCGCAGATGATGTGTTTTTTGCCATGCCATGCCAGGACGGGCAGCTAACTTCTGGTGAGTTTGGCCGATACCGGGCTACTTGGACTGCCTCTCGCGAGTACAAGGCCAATGAAGCTGTATTTGAGAAAAATCCACCAGACTTATACACACAGATTAGAAGTGTGATTCATCAGGCAAAAGGGATGTTTACCGAAGCGGGTATTATCTTGGGTGATGATTATGAGGTGGAGTTGTCACACCATTATGGATTGGAAAATTATGCCAAAGTAGGCTGTCTGATTGTCAGTCTGGTCAATCGGGAGTATTGCAAAAAACTGATTGTTGTTCTGCCAGGTCAATCCAATCCGTCGCACAAGCACAAGAAGAAAGAAGAAACATTCCAGCTCTTATACGGCGACCTTCAGGTACAAATTGATGAACGTAAGCATCAACTCAAGCCAGGCGACAAACTGTTGGTAGAACGGGAAATGTGGCATAGTTTTGAGTCAGTGAAAGGGGCTATTTTTGAAGAAATATCCACTACCCATTACCGCAATGACTCATTTTATCAGGACGAAAAAATTGCTGCACTTGATCCGATGCAGCGGAAAACCGTTCTGGAAGAGTTTTAAAGGATAGTAAAATGGTTAATTGTTAAATGGTGGCGTGGTAATCTCACAACACGCCACCATTTAACAATTAACCATTTTACTTAACGTAAATTATAGATGATATTGCTTGGTAGTCAGTATGCTAACTGATTTTTTAATCCAAAGTTCTAGCACAAGATAGGAAACGCAGGTTTGGCGAAGCCAATCTTGCACCAGGCTAATCTGTCATTCACGTTACTTAATCAAATCTAGTTTGGCACGTATCTGATCTACTGCCTTTTTTTGTTTCTCTATTTCTAGCTGGGCATTCTTTTGTTCTTTCAGGTTAGCCTCAATTTCTTTAGGAATCCTTTCTTTGTCAGCCGCATTTTTGACGAGCTTGTTTTGTAAATCGGTTTTTTGACGGGCATTTTTTTCCAGATCTTTTCTGAGTGATTCACCTTCGCGGATGGCTTTGTCATTTTCTTTTTCCCGGGCTTTCAATTCCTTATCCGCTGCTTGGATTTCAGCTGGCTGTTCTTTGCGTTTTTTTGTATTGTACACAATTCCTGCTGAGTCCAGAGAGGCTTTCAGTACGCCCATCATGGTCTTCTGCTTTTCCAGGGCCTGAGCTGTTTGCTTTTGGGTGGCTTTACTTGCTAGTATTTCCTGTTCCAGCCGTAGAGAATCCTGGTGGTTTTTAACTAATTGTTCTTCGAAGGAAATTTTATCTTTCCGGTTGTCTTCCAGGTCTTTTTGCAGTCCTTCGCCTTTGCGTACGAGTTGGCTATGCGTACGTGTACGTTTGTCCAATTCTTTTTCTCCAACTTCAATTTCCCGGTTTACCTGTTCCTGATACATTTTTACGCCAAAGTCATGCAGGAGTTCACTGGTAGAAGCATATTTGGCATGGGCTGCCTCTGTGAGGTAGGTGCTGTCTTCTTTTACAGAATAAAAAACAGTGGTAGCACCATTCTTTTCGGTAATCTTGCTGGCAATCACTACTGACTGAAAAGAAAGATTAGGTATTTTTCCACTGGAAACCATGTATACATTTTTACTCCCTTTGGGAGATTCTGCTTTGCCATATTGTTTAAGAAACTCCTTCCAGCCTTTGGTAACGTACTTTTCATCTACATAAAGTACGGTTTGTATGCCTTTGGCTTCCGTTGTTTGCAGGAACTCTGTGGCAGGTTGTACAGTGACAGTCTGAGCTTGTAGTGTGTGAACCTGAGTGGTTATGGTCAGCAGAATACACATCAATAAAATTTTTTTCATCGGAATGGGTGGTTAAAAAATGTTAAGGAAATTCGAATTAGTAGAGATATTGTGTTTATTTGGATAATATAATCTTGATTCATTGCATTTTATCACGAAATACAACCGTTGTTGAAATATTTCCTAACAAACTGCCACTTTTTTTAAGAAAATTGCAAAATTAGCTAGGTTTCACTTAATGTGAAGTTGTCACCTTTAGTAACCTTTACCATCTTTTAATTTTATTATTTATGAACAAATATGTGCTGAGCTGTTTTTTGAGTTTTTCTTTCGTAGCCTCCTGGGCTGCTACACCGCCTAAGGCACCTGTGTATCAGTTTACCATAGATTTGACAAAAGTAAAACAAGATAAAGTAAATGTAAACCTTGTTGTAAGCCCGCAGACAAAGAAAGAAGTAACCTACTATCTGCCCAAAATAGTACCAGGTACTTATGCCAACTATGATTTTGGTCGGTTTGTTTCAAATTTTACTGCCCGAGACAAGAAAGGAAAACTTCTGACCGTTGAAAAAATAGATGCCAACAGCTGGCGTATCAAACAAGCCGATCAGCTAAATCGGATTAGTTATACAGTCGAAGATACCTGGGACACAGACAATACAGATAACATAGTGTTTGAACCTGGTGGGACTAATATCGAAGAAAGTAAAAACTTTGTCATCAATACCCATGGTTTCTTTGGATACATTGACGATCAGAAACGTGTATCATATGAAGTCAATATCATCAAACCCGCCAGTTTTTACGGATCTACGCCTTTGGTTGTGACTAAGAGTACGCCTGAAAAAGATACATATATTGTACCCTCATACAACGAACTGGTAGACTCTCCAATGATGTACAACCAACCCGATACTACAGTATTAAAAGTAGGTGGTGCAGATATTCTGATTTCAGTCTATTCGCCAAACAATGTGCTGACATCCAAAGAAGTAGGTGCAACCATTGGGCCTATGCTGAATGCACAAAAAGAGTATATGGGAGGCAAATTGCCTATCAAAAAATATGCGTTCTTGATTTATCTGTTTGACAAAAATACGAAGTCAGGAAAAATGGGAGCTTTGGAACATTCGTATTCATCGTTGTATTGCTTGCCTGAATATGGAGCAGATGTACTAGGTCAAACCATCCGGGACGTGTCTGCACATGAGTTTTTTCATATCCTGGCTCCATTAAGCATTCACTCAGAACAGATTCATTATTTTGACTTTAATAAGCCTCAGATGTCTAAGCATTTGTGGCTCTACGAAGGTATGACAGAATATTTTGCCGGACACATGCAGGTAAAACAAGGATTGATTGGACTGGACAAATATGCTGAAATGCTTCAGGAAAAATTCTTCAGTGCCGAACAATACAATGACACGCTGCCTTTTACAGTGATGAGCAAAGGTTGCCTGGATGTATATAAAGACCAGTACGACAATGTATACCAAAAAGGTACCCTGATCAATATGTGTCTGGATATTAAGCTACGCCAGTTGTCAGAGGGTAAATATGGTGTCCAGAACCTGATAGCAGATCTGTCCAAAAACTATGGCAAAGACAAACCTTTCAAGGATGATGAGTTGTTTGATATCATTACTAAGCTCACCTATCCAGAAATACGCACCTTCTTCAAACGGTATGTAGAAGGAAATGAACCGCTGCCGTTGGAAGAGTCGTTTGCATCTGTAGGTATTTTGTACAAAGCCAAAGGCGAAAAACAAAAAACTGTTTCTATGGGAAATATTCAGTTGGGCTTTAATGAAGAAACGCACCGTCTGATGGTGGCAAGTACCGATAAACTCAATGACTTTGGCAAGAAAATGGGCTACCAACAAGGAGACGAAATTATCTCACTCAATGGTACGGCTCTTTCCGAGAAAAATATGCAGGAAGTAATCCTTGGCTGGCGTGAAAAAGCCAAAGAAGGCGACGACCTGGAAATTGTCGTGGCTCGAAAAGGCAGTGACGGCAAAGAGAAACAGGTAACCCTAAAAAATAAACTGGTAGCCGTAGAGGTAGAACAAAAACATCAGTTTGAACCTATGACTGATCCGACACCTGCCCAATTGACCTTACGCAAAGCATGGATTAATCAATAAAAGGTTTTGAAACGTCTTACAAACCCCTCTGGTTAGTTGTATCAGAGGGTTTTTTTGTAGCTATACCTCTGGCTATTGACCTGAAAATACAGCAACAAATATGACAATAAAAATTTTGTTAAAATTTTTGACAATAGATTTTTTGTCATTATTTTTGACAAAAAAAATTTTGTTAAGAATGAGGAATATCATTGGACAAGCCGTTTCCGGCGATGATTTTTTTGAAAGGCCACAGGTTATACGTAAAATCAGGCGTAAACTACAAGAAGGGAGTCATATCTATTTATCTGCTCCCCGACGGGTAGGAAAGACTTCTATCATGCATTATTTAAAGGATAATCCCTGGGATAACTATCATTTCCTATATGTGATCACTCAGTCTCGTTATGATGCAGATGATTTTTACAAAGAATTGTGCAAGGTGGTCATTGACAGTGAGTTGTTTAGAGGGATGAGGCGGGTATCTGACAAGTTGAAAAATGCTTTACAAAAAGTTCTTCATCATATTAGCCTTGAGATTGATGTTCCATTTGTGAAGCTATCCACGCAAAATACAGAAACCATAGATTTTCAACTAGAGTTTGAACGGTTATTGGAAGAATTGGATCTGTCTGATAAAAAACTGGTCATTATGGTAGACGAATTTACACAGACCGTAGAGAATATGATGGATATTGACAAAGGAAAAGCCCGGCATTTTCTACAAACGTTCCGTGAACTGACCCATAATCAAAAGCTATCTGGCAAAGTGCAATTCCTGCTAACTGGTTCTATAGGGCTGCAACCACTGGTGAAAAAACTGGAATCTACTGATTTGATTAACCACTTGACTGTCATAGATGTACCGCCACTTTCTCAGGAAGAGGCTATACAACTATTTCAACAAATCATAGCTCATCCGTTGTACAAAGTAGATATTCACCCAGATGTTATCTTTTATATCCTGCAAAAACTGGATGTGCATTGGCTTATTCCTTTTCATGTACAATTAGCTATTCAGGAAATTATAGATGTCTACGAATCTGAAAATAAGCCAATTACAAAAGAATTAGCAGATAAGGCTTTTCAACAGATTCTGCACCAACGGAATAACAGCTATTTTTCCCAATACTACGAACGACTCAAAAAACGACTGGATACGCCTGATTATAAATTTGCCTATGAAGTTCTACAAACCATAGCCCAAAAAGATGTTATTGATAAAATGGTAGTCTATGACTTGGCGGTAAAGCATCAGGTAACAAACACCTACAAGGCAGTGGTTGAGTCTTTGTTATACGATGGATACATCCATAATCCACAGGATTCTACCCAGTATCGGTTTACTTCTTCAATCCTAAAACTTTGGTGGAAAAAATATGTCTGCTGAGATCAAACTTCTGATTGCCAATGTCTATAACCCGCACAATCTTCCCAAAGAAGAACTAGTGGCTGCGTTTGTGGTGCGGAAGAAAGTGTTTGAAAATATCTTTCGGGACATTGAAAGTTCAACCATGCAACGCCCAGAACAGCATTACCTGATACAAGGGGTAAGAGGCATGGGTAAAACTACGCTTCTGTTACGACTCGCCTATGAAGCGGAAGACCATCCGCTGCTGCATACATGGCTTGTGCCTGTCGTTTTTCATGAAGAAGAATATGGCATTGGCAGCTTGGCTGACGTTTGGGAAAAGGTAGCCGAATACCTGGAAGAAAAAAGTCCTGATTTTGCAGGATTGTATGAAAAGATGGTCACACAGTACGGAGCCAAAGACTACGAACAAAAAGCCATTGCCACGCTGCAAAAGGCATTACAGGAAAAACAAAAAAAACTCCTGCTTCTGGTAGACAACCTGGGAGATATACTGAACAAACTGGATGAAAAAGAGGAACACCGCTTACGAGAAGTACTACTGACTATACCAGAAATTCGGCTGGTTGGAGCTACATCAGTGGTGTTGGAACAATTTTTCGATTACAAAAAGCCATTTTATGACTTCTTCCGAACTATTTATCTGGAAGGACTCAGCCGGGAAGAAACCAATGATTTGCTCCTGAAACTGGCAGCAGTATTTCAACACCCAGAAGTAAAGCAGATTGTAGAGACGCAACCCGGACGCATAGAAACCCTACGTCAGTTGACAGGTGGCGTACTCCGAACCATGATTCTACTATTCGAGATCTTTGCCGAAAGCAACACTGGTTCAGCTTTCAAAGACCTAGAGATACTTGTAGACCGTGTCACGCCCCTCTACAAACACCGCATGGACGATCTGCCCCCTCAGCAACAGAAAATTGTTGCGGCATTAGCTACTTTTTGGGAGTCTGCCAGTGCCAAAGAGATCGCCAAAGAGGTGCGTTTGGAAAGCAAAGTCGTGTCGGCCCAACTGAACCAACTCATCAAAAACCGAATCATAGAAAAGGTTGAAACAACCACCAAAAACCATCTCTACCGATTGGAAGAACGTTTTTTCAATATCTGGTACCTGATGCGGTTTGGCAAAAAGTCTGACAAACGGATACTCTGGCTGGTAAAGTTTCTGGAAGAGTTTATGGGGAATGATGTTCAACTGTTAATGGATAGAATAGAAAGACATGTGCAAGCCATGCAACAAGCTACAATGGACACCAAGGCGGCTGTCATGTTAAGCAATGCCTTTGCTCATTTGCTGAAAGATAAAGAGAAACAGGATTTATTGTTGAAACGGACTAAAGAATATATTCTAAAAAACAATCCAGAGCTAGTGTCTGATATTTTGATATCTGATAAGGACTTACTGTCTGAAATATATCTACTTATCAAAAATGGTAGATATGAGTCTGCACTTTCAGTAGCAAAGTCTTTAAAAATACACGATGTAAAGTATCTGGTAGCAGATATACAAGCATTGAAAGAGTTAGATGAGGAAAAATATTCTCTGACGGAAACTCAAATCATAAATACAGCATTCTTATTTTTTAAAGAAAAAATGTATCACAAAGCTTTAGAATATATGAATGTTTTGGAAGAGAGGAAAGGTTTTTCTATGCAAGATAATAAAGAGCCAACTATGGGGCTTCTTAGTTGGTTGTTCGTGTCAGAAAGTGATAATCTAAGCGAGGCAGATATAAAAATAATAGAAGATGCTTTTAGCTATAATTCAAGTGATTTGGAGACGTTCTTAATCTTTTTAGTTAGTAATGCGACACATCAAAATGCTATTAAACTTTTTAGCCGCCTTATTGAAAAAGCCAAACCAGAACAACAAAAGAGTATATTTTTATTATTGCTTGCACAAGGGTATTATCATATTGCATATAATTATATTCAATCACAAGGACTGCTGACACCTTGGTATTATGCAGCTCTTTATTACCTACAAGAGGAATACCCAAATGAATATTTACGTATGCCGGTAGAATTGAAAGAACTCGTTGAGGTAATTATTGGTTCAGTGGAAGTATTAAAAGGACACTTACATACAAAATGATGAAAAAGCAATAGGACATACGCAAAAGCCCTGAAAGGGCGTAATCTGTTAGCACAGGGTGAAGCCCTGTGAACCCAGGTGAATCTATCAATACGTATGTCCTATCCAGTTTCAAAAAAGACAAAGATCTTACCGCAAAATCTCCCGTCCGATCACAATCTTCTGAATCTCAGACGTTCCTTCGCCGATGGTGCAGAGTTTGGCATCCCGGTAGTATTTTTCTACGGGGAAGTCTTTGGTATAGCCATAGCCACCAAATATCTGTACAGCTTCGTTGGCTACCCTGACAGATACCTCGGACGCATAATACTTGGCCATTGCCGCTGCTTTGGAAACAGGTTGCTTGCGGTCTTTCAGGTCAGCTGCGTTATAGGTCAGCAGGCGGGCAGCTTCGATTTCAGTGGCCATGTCGGCTAGTTTAAACTGGATGGCCTGAAAGTCTGAGATCGGGCGGCCAAATTGCTGACGTTCTTTGGCGTATTGTAAAGCAGCTTCATAAGCTCCCTGTGCAATGCCTAGAGCCAGTGAGGCAATAGAAATCCGTCCACCATCCAGAATGGCCAGTGCCTGTTTGAAGCCTTCACCCACTTTGCCCATCATCTGACTTTTATGAATCCGGCAATCCTGGAAAATCATTTCGGTAGTTTCGGAGGCCCTCATGCCTAGTTTGTCTTCCTTGCGGCCTGCCGAAAAGCCTGGCGTGCCACGTTCGATGATAAAGGCTGACGCATTGTCACGGGTGTTGGGTTCGCCAGTACGGGCTATCACTACGGCTATATTTCCTGACTTGCCATGTGTGATAAAGTTTTTGCTACCATTCAGCACCCAGTAGTCACCATCTTGTATGGCAGTGGTACGCATGTTTCCAGCATCTGAACCTGTATTCGGCTCAGTGAGACCCCAGGCTCCAATCCATTCACCTGTGGCTAGCTTAGGTAAATAGTGATGCTTCTGTTCTTCATTAGAAAATTGTAAAATATGATTGGTGCACAATGAGTTATGGGCAGCCATAGAAAGTCCGATAGAACCATCCACCTTTGAAATCTCCACAATAGCAGTAACATAGGCGGCATAATTAAGTCCGGCACCACCATAGAGTTCGGGAACCAGTACGCCCATCAGACCCAGTTGGCCCATTTGCTGGAACACCTCGACTGGGAAGATTTGTGCCTCGTCCCATTCCCGCACATACGGATGAATATTCCGAACCGCAAAATCTTTTGTACTTTGGGCTATTAAATCTAAATGAACAAGTGCATCTGTGATCATAAATACCTGTTTCGGTTTTAGTTGTTGATGAAAGAGGGAAAATGCTTAGCCAGTCGTGAAAGAAAGAGCTAAGAAGCCTAATAAAAGTAAAAAGAGAGCGTATTTGTGATTTAGTAAAAAAATCCTAAAAAACGTTCTATCTTAATAACTTTCTATTGTATCACATTGTTTCTGCTTAATACACTGTTAACTAAGTTTCTTTAAATTTATTATTATTATTATTAACCTTTATATAGTGCCTATTGAGCGTGTTTCTGGCTTTTTGGATAGAGAACTGCCAGTTAATTTTGATTTGTTTAT
>JACCDR011403769.1_pt1 | contig 54159 bp, 41 predicted proteins | sample 7446431 | NCBI WGS metagenome assembly JACCDR01 (sample SAMN15323443, study PRJNA562643) | freshwater metagenome | isolation source: river surface water | place: USA:Blue River Watershed | collected 2017-08-17 | reverse complement strand
TCTTCGCGCAAATACGACGGCCGCTGTACTTGCGCGAAGATCCCTGCGGGAAGACAAAAGTATAGTTTTATAGATAAGTTATTGATAATCAAATTATTTATCTATCATACATTTTGAATCACAACCTTTTCTTCCTACTATTAAGAATACCACACCCTAAACTTCTTTTATAACAAAGACGATATTTCCTTTGTTTGGCGATCTATCCACCTTTTTCATTAAAAGGCGGCAAAAAGCGGCATTTATGACCTTACCCTCTCACTGACAATGGCTAGCCCAGATCCCTTAGTGTAATATCTTTTACCGATTATACATTTGCTGATACCTTTGGTACAGATACAAGGTCGGTTTATACAGTTCGCAAGCAGGGCACTGATTTATGCCCTAACATTGCATCATCAATATAAAGTATAACAAATATTTTTTTTCACATTTAACACAATCTAAAACAACGTATGAAAAAAGTTCTTTTATTTGCCTGTGTAGTGGGCATTTTTTATTCTTGTAAAGACAATGCTCCTCAAATTTCTGGTGCAGTCAAAGAATCCTCTTCTCCAGAAGGTGCAAGAGTAGGCCAGTCAGGTGTTTTATTTTCAAGCTTTACTTATTCTTCTGATCCTGCTTCTAAAGCTACTATCTACCGAAACTCCGACGGCAACTCTGTAGGTAGTGTCATTTATCAGGATCCTAATTCATCCCAATACTTTTCCAAGCCTATTGTCACAGTAGGAGACTTTGATGGAGACGGAGAAGACGAATTGATCAGTGCATTTAACTCTCCTAGTGGACCGCGATTTTATCGCAATGAAGATGGCAATTCAATCGCAGGACCAGGCGGTGCAGGTGTTTTTTATGGAAATACAGGCTGGGTGATTGATGGAGTAGTAGGGGCAGATATGAATGGCGATGGAAAAAGTGAACTCTACATATCTATGTATAAACCTGAAGAAGCTACAAGCAGAATTTACAAAAGTGATGGCTACTCCTATACATCTTATTACTATCAGCCAAGCGACAGAAGACATACAGCTTTAACTGCTGGCGATATGGACGGTAATGGAAAAAGTGAACTCTATGTAGCTCAATACAAACAAACTTTAGGCGGGGTTGAACTATACAAAATCATCGAAAACACATACAACCCTATAGCTACATTAATATATAGTACACCTACTACAACTATGACTATTTCTGCTCTGGCATGCGGAGATTTGGATTTCAATAGTAAAGATGAACTTTTTACTGCTGTGAATGCACCTACAGGCATCGCTATTTATCGGGATTCTACAGGTATCTCTCCTATCTCGAACCCTATTTACACATCAGGAACATACTTTAGCCTAGCAGCTCTGGCAGCTGGCGACGTAGATGGTGATGGAAGAGATGAACTAATGTCTGGTTTCAATTCACCTTCAGGGCCACGTATCTATCGTAGTGAAGATGGAACTTCTATCGGTGGACCTTCCGGCGGAATATCTTATCCACTGCCTTCTTCACTGATATTGTCGTCTATCTCTATCAGCAAATATTACAACGCCTATCCATAAATCATACAAGTAATAGCGTTTTTTTTAATCAAAAGCATAAAATCTACCTAGTATTCGTATACTTGGGTAGATTTTATGCTTTTAATACCCATGACAACGCTTTCTTCTTCCCTGACACCCATAATTCTTTTCGTATACAATCGTTTGTGGCACACCCAACAAACCTTACAATCCCTGCAAAACTGTCAGTATGCCTCTGAAAGTGAATTATATATCTTTTCAGATGCAGCAAAGACGACAGATGATGCTGAAAAAGTGGCTCAGGTACGATCCTTTATTCACACTGTACAAGGATTTAAAAAAATAATCATTATTGAACGTGAAGAAAATTATGGGCTGGCGGCCTCTGTGATAGCTGGCGTGACAGAAGTCATTCAACGCCACCAGAAAGCCATTGTATTAGAAGATGATATGATCTTCTCTGAAGACTTTCTAAAATTTATTAATGAAACCCTCCATTTCTACCAACACCATACCAATATATTCTCTATCTCTGGTTATAGTTATCCAATCTCCTTGCCTGAAACCTTCACACAAGATGTATACCTACTACCACGTGCCTCCTCATGGGGATGGGCAACATGGGCTGACCGTTGGACAAAGGCAGACTGGCAAGTAGCTGATTATCCAAAATTTCTACAGGACAAATCTATTCAACAAGGCTTTGCACAAGGTGGAAAAGACCTAGTATATATGCTTATAAAGCAGCAAAAAGGATTGGTGAATTCGTGGGCTGTACGATGGAGTTATACCCATTACAAACACCAGGCTTATGGTCTTTTTCCAAGGAAATCCAAGGTGCAAAATATTGGTAATGACAAATCTGGTATCCATTCCCCTGATACCAACCGTTTTGAGACCCACTTTGGGAATTCATCTATCCATTTAGATGAATCTCCAGTCATCCATGCTGAAATTATCAAAAATCTTCAAAAGTTCTTCCAACCATCTGTAGTAAGGGAGATTATTAATTATTTTAAACTCAGATAATACACCTATACATTCCCTCCCTTTTGCTCGTCATCGGCCAGAATTACATCCTTAAACCGTTGATAAAGGAATGAAATCACTAGTAATAAGATACCCAGGCCAATAAAGGCAATAATCTTGCTAAGCTGCGAACTATAACTGAGGTCTCGCATAAACAGTTTGGCAAGAGTTAAACCTAACAGTATGATTCCCAGTACACGAAACAGCCGGGTTTTCAGGCGAATGCCTGTTGATACCAATCCTAGAGCATAGATGCCCCATAGCACACTGAAACCCGCTTTAGTTATCAACATTCCTGCCTGCCAGGGATTACTGCTGCTGAACATAACCCCATTTCGAAGTTCAAAACTCAACACAGCAATGGCAAAAAAATGAATCACGATCCATAACAATGTATACATGACCGATTGGCGTTCAAAAACCTGTGTAACAAGCCTGTACACGCCTATCAAACACCCTGCAACTGCCGCATAAACTACATACCGTAGCATCATGGCTGTTCCGGAAGCTCGATGTTGAAGGAACAGGTTTCGTAGTTCTTCTACGTCTGTCTGCTGCACCAAAAACCAATACACTACTGCTACAAAACCCGCAACCACTGCAACTGTTTTCCAGACTATTTGCTGGGTATACCAACGACTGAACCATACCAGTACACCCACATAGCTGGCAAAAAACACAAACAGCCAGATATATTTCTGGTGTTCCCAAACAGGGATTCTGGAATCAAACGAAAGACTTTCAGACACAGTAGCCACCTTTCGGTTAAAGAGATATGTAATTTCCAGTGCTACACTGCCATAGAACAAAAAGATAGCCAGCAGAATAACGCCTGTTACCGATATATCTCGCCAGCCTTTTGCCACAGGTGTTTCAGTATTACGTTCTGTTAGCCATGCATAGCTGACCAGTGAGGCAATGACTACGAGTCCCGAAAGAAAATATCGGTTTAGCAGAAATACCTGCGTAGTACCTTTGAGATTGGGTATCCGATAGGCGTGTTCCCAGGAAGTGACTAGACTGATACAACCTCCCATAAGTACCAGACCTGCGGCATACACATAAAATTCTGACCGAAGCCGATAGCCTAACACACATAGCATTATACCTTCCAATGCCCAGACCAGGGTCAACATTGATCCATCAAAGTAAATACCTATGGCGATGGTCAGAAAAAGCAGGGCCAGTCCGATTGTCAGATATAAAACAGAAACTGGAAACTTTCGTTGGAATAAGAGCCCCGCCACACCTCCATGTACCGCAGCCAAGGCAAGTGTAAACAATGTAGCTATGTTTTGAGGATGTCCCCGGTCTTCTATAACCACCAACCCTATCCAGAAAAAGATAAAGGTATTGAGCGTGATAAATGTACTATGGGTGGTTGTAGAAGAATCAGATGGCCGATGATAAAAAACAAATACGGCGTAAAATATAAGAAAAAATATCCCACCAAACCCTAAAGTCATACGTAACCGATGTTCCTCCTGTCCACTCCAGGCAAACCAGACAATAAAAATCAACCAGGTCACTACAAATGCCGTTACATTCATCCATAACCACTTTTTCTGGTAGGCTAGTATGGCAATACCTATGTTTATAATAGCAATATATGTAAACAGTACTTCTACCTTACCTGTATGTTGACTGAGTAGCATTGGTACCGCATAGGCCCCTACCAGTCCAATCACCCCTATCACCTGCTGATTGTAGGCAGCAGCGGCATAAATCGTAAAGCCTGTTACACCCACCATCAGGGCGAAAGCGAACAGATGGGGAAGCAGGTGATAAAAATCGTAGGCAAAGTAGGTAGTAAAATAAAGTGTAGCCACTCCTCCACTTAGCAATACGGCACTATAAGCCAAATAGTTAGTCTTCAGTCGATATGCCAACCCAACCAACCCCAAGCCGGCTAGATAACCGCAAATAATACGGCCCACAGGCCCCAGCAGGTTATTGTCAATGGCATATTTGACAAAGATGCCTACTCCGATAACCAGTACCAGAATTCCAATTTTATTAATCAGATTACCTCCAATAAAGCTTTCCAGGCTATCTTTTCCGACAGGCTGGCTGGGTGGCTTACTAACTGAAGACGAAACAAGTATAGGATCAGGAGCTGTGATACGTATCATCGGCTCGGGTTCGGAGACAGGCACAGGATTGGCAGGGATTGTTTCCTGCACCACATTGACTTGGGCCACATCGGACACAGGCGTAGCATATGGCTGCAAACGTTCACTGACCAATGCCCCAATCTCTTTTTTGAGTAAGGCTATTTCAATTTCCTGTTGGGCAGAAATATTTGCCAGTTTCTCCAGACGAGACAACAATTCTGCTAGTTTTTGTTCCTGGGTCATAGATTGTATATATATACCGCATGGCTTCTCCAAAAGACAGAGAGACTCTACAGACAATTTTTCGGATAATTTACGGGAATGTATAGATTTTTTTCAGAATTTGTTACCTCAAGCCTAGAAAGGTGTATAAAGTTTGATATTTTTCATTATATTTTCTTGTACTTTTGTGAAAGCAGTCGGGTCATGTATCCGAAGGCCTACATCTCTATCCTATACTGATGACATTCATTCTGTTGGCACTTGCCATAGCTCCAGGTCTGGCCATAGCAATTTTTATTTATGAAAAAGACAAGCTGGACAAAGAACCGTTTCATTTGCTGGTCAAGTCTTTTTTTCTGGGAGCTCTGAGTGTGGTATTAGCCCTAGCCTTACAGGAAGGCGGGAAATTTATGTATGGCTTCTGGTCGCAAATGCTGCATCGGACAGTTACCTATGATTTTACTGTCACTTTCGGACATGCCATGGCGGTAGGTTTTTCCGAAGAATGGAGTAAATATATCTTCCTGATGGCCTTTGCCTACCGAAAAAAAGAATTCAACGAGCCTTTTGACGGAATTACCTATGCAGTGATGATAGGAATGGGCTTTGCATCGCTAGAAAATATTTTTTATGTAGCCGAAGGCGGCCTCGAAGTAGCCATCCTGCGTATGTTTACGGCTGTTCCTGCCCATGCCGCTTTTGCTGTCATTATGGGTTATTTTGTAGGACTAGCCAAATTTAAGCACCAGTTTTCGATCAGTCTCTACAAACTCTCTGGATTGTTTCTGGCAGCCTTGCTGCATGGCATCTATGATTTTTTCTTTTTTGTAGAAAACTATCCATTTATGGCTTTGGGTGGCTTTGTGGCACTGCTGATTGGTATCTATTTATCTCTGAGAGCCATCCGTCTTCATCACCAGAACTCACCTTTCAGACCCCAGCATGCCGAACTGGAAGAACATAAATAATAGTTCTTTACCCTGTGCTGGTGTATGGCTAGCGTTCATCTATTCCATTGGACCTGTCTCAAAGATACATTTCATATATATTTACATGGACTCTTATCTAGGAACTGGAAATTAGGTTGCATTGTCAACAATAGAAAGATAGCTCGCCTTTTCTGTGCATTTTTACTCTTTTTTTGATTTTCTATCTCTACATAATTGGTATTTTACCTGCTTTTCTCTTTATTCGAATTTCTTCTGCTGATAGAAAGTATGTGATGGAAACAATAAAAAAAGTCTTGTTAAAGCTTTATCTGACTTGGGCTGTAGTCATTTTTTGTATCATCATGACTCTTTCTCTGCCGCTGGTTGTATTACCATTTGTACTGGGAGAGAAACGGGGTGGGCGTATTTCCTATTTTTTTCTCAAATGCTGGGGCTATGGCTTCGGTATCACGAGTTTGATCCGGTTCAAAGCCCTTCATCGAGAACGTATCAACCGCAACGAAGCCTATATCTATATAGCCAATCACAACTCCTACCTTGATTCACCCGCTTTTGTAACAGCCATTCCGGGTCAATGTCGTCCACTAGGCAAATCAGAAATGCTGAAAATTCCGGTCTTTGGCTGGCTATATCCGTATGTGGTAGTGGTGGTAGACAGAAGCAGTGTAGCGAGCCGAATGGCAAGTATGAAGTCGCTGAAAAAGAAGCTTACACAAGGCATTTCTGTATTCATCTTTCCAGAAGGCAGTATGAATACCAGTGACAGCCTACTGTTGCCTTTCTATGATGGAGCATTTCGGCTGGCTGTCGAAACACAGACACCGATGTTGCCTATGGTTATCCTGAACAGCCGAAAACTACTGCCCCGCAGCCGATTCGAACTACGACCAGGCACCATTACTACGGTATTTCTGGACCCAGTTCCTGTGACCGGCTTAACCTTGAAGGACATACCGGCTTTGAAAGAACGCATACACTGGGCTATGCAACAAGTACTGGAAGAATTCGAAAATACTACCGCCATGCAACGCCTAGAAGAACAGCCTTTGCTGGAAAAACTGAGTGCTCATTTTATGAAATAGCCTCCTTTGATAAAACAAGCTTTTCTGAGCTAAAACGACGGCCTATTTCCCTCGCATCCATTGCCGACTGAGCAGCCACAGATACATACTGTTGGTGACAAAATAGCGTTTGAACATTCGACGGGGTTCCTGAACCAGGCGATAAAACCATTCCAAGGCTACTTTTTGCATCCACACAGAAGCCCGTTTCTGCAAACCAGCATATACCCCAAAAGCTCCGCCTACACCCAGCAATACAGCATTGATTTTGTGCGAATGTTGCGCCATCCAAGTTTCCTGTTTGGGGCATCCGAGGGCTACCATCACTAGGTTAGCACCTGACTCATTGATCATCTGTACATACTTTTCGTTGTTTTCGGCAGTCAACGAGCCAAAGGGAGGAGAAAACATACCTGCAATAGTCAGGCGTGGATATTCCCGATTGATTCGTTCCTTCATCGCGTGCAGTGTCTCTTCCGTAGAACCGAAGAAGAAAACAGACAATCTGTTCGCCTCTCCTTCCGCAATTAGGGTTGGCAGCATATCCATTCCAGCTACACGTTCCTGGCTTTTCTTGTACAACAACCGAAATGCCTTAGCCAACGGAACGCCATCTGGAGCTACCATTGTTGCCTGATTGACCATATGGGCAAATTCGGCCGACCAATGTCCCTCAATAACCATATGTACATTCGCAAAGCAAACATACGACGGGGTATGGGAACGACCCCACTCTAAAATCTGTGCAGTAGCTTCTACATAGGTATACTCACTGATGTCCAGGCTAATAATTCTTTTTCGGGTCATCGCAGGCGTTTTGAATGGTTTGAGGAACAAAAATACAGGTTAAATCTCTAAACTGAAAGTTCATTGGGTTTATTCTGGCGTTTGGCCTAATAGTAACCGCTTGATATCAGAATCAGACACACATGTTTACCTACATCCCTACCCATGCACTGAAAGAAATCAGTGCCTCACAAAAGATCAAAGAGAGAATTGTCCAGCATCCGATGTGCTACAGAAAACTATAGTACACACCTCATTATCAACACATTGATTATTTTCCCCCAAGGACTAGCCCTTAAAATACCTCAAAAGTGGTATGCAAAATACCCCTTTTGAGGTATTGCTGTATATATGCCAGAACAGGTATTTTAGGCCATTATCTACAGGATATGTAATTCAGACATTCTTCAGCTACACAGATATAGGGTCGTATGTATTTGTATCTGTGCAAGCAGAGCCTTTTTACAGATTCATGTATAGGGTAAATGCGTGCAAAACAGCCACCCAACCATGTATAATTAATTTACCAACTAACTATTATTTTATCTATGGCAAATTTTAATTTGGATGGTTCAGGCAGTAACATAGGAGCATTTCTTTCTAGTGACCAGGCCGAGGTCAATCTGGTTGCATTTCTTACACATTACAACCTCAGTCCAGCTGATCCTAATATGGTATGTGGTCATGTACTAGGTCTGACCAAAATTTATGAGTTTTTAAAAAACATTGAAGACTATAATGCAGATAATCCTAATGCACCTGTGGATGCGGTACGAATCTATCAGGCTCGTTCTGAACAGATCGTACAAGGCCGACTTCAGGAAGTAGACGACATATTTCTAATGCCAATACTGTCTACAGGAGAAGATCTTTATCCGGTTTATCCACCTAAAACCTCTAGTACAGGTACTACTATAGGTTCTACTAATAACATCCTAGGCAATAGCCGTCCATGCCCAAATATTTGCAATTGATTAGATCAGATATTTTTTAGTATATTTAAGTCGCCTTTGCAGTGCAAGGGCGGCTTAACTTATAAGTTATTCTGACACAATACACTATACATATGTTGCTGAATACATTCTTTCTGAAAGAACTATCCCGTTATCTCTCTAATACATCTGACCTTTCTGAGTTTTTACCTTTATTCGTTTTTTTACTATACCGTCGCAAAATTCCGTTTCCTATTTTAGGTTTTTTTTTCTCCTTTCTGCTTCCATTAAACTTGTCACAATCTTTCTTGCAGAAAAGGGGCTCAACAATATGCCTGCATTCCATTTGCTGGCAGTAATCGAACTAGTCTGTATTTTTTTATTTTATGACCAGATACTCTCTCCTCTTCATTCACGCAGACACTGGTTAGTTCTGCTACTACTTCTAAATATGATCTATTTGTTGCTTTGGGGTAATCTCTATGTCTTCAACCCCATTGCCTGGTCAATGAATACAGTTGTGTTTATATTTCTCGGATTTGCCTATTACTATCAATTGTACCAAAAAGGTGACGGGATACAAATTGAGAAAGATCCATTATTTTTTATTAATGCAAGCTTTTTGATCTATGCTTCAGGTTCCTTTTTTACCTATCTCTTTGGGAAAGAAATTCTGGGAGGAGAAAGGACAGATTTCTTCCATAATGCCTGGATTATTCAGTCTATTGCCAGTCTAGTAAAAAATCTTATTCTTGTCTATGGATTATGGCTCTACAAATATACCTGACAGATATCTTAATCTTGGTTATCGGCACCCTAACTACATTTATGACAGTGTCGGCAGTGATATTCTTTGCCTTTATCTTTCAAAGAAAGCTCTACCACAAACAGGAAGAATTTCGTGAAATTGAAAAACTGTTAAAAAAAGAAGAACTAAAGTCAGCCTATGCGCTGATTGAAGGAAGGGAAGCTGAGCGGAAACAAATTGCAGAAGATCTGCACGACAACCTGGGTAGTTTGCTGTCCACATTGAGAATCTATGCAGATACCCTCCTAAGTCAAACCAATCAACTGGAAAAAGAGCGGCTGATCAATAAAATATGTCAAATGACAGAAATGGCATCTCAGGAAACTCGCCGCATTTCTCACACCCTGGATTCGGGAACCTTACGCTACGGTGGACTAACAGTAGCCGTAGAGCAACTGGCAGAAGCTATCAGTGACTCACGAAAACTAGACGTAGAAACATTTATGGACGTGAGTCAACCTATTCACAGTGAACTCAATCTGAACATATACCGTGTCATTCAGGAGCTGTTTGCCAATACCCTCAAACATGCCGCAGCCAGCAAAGTACGCTTGGAAATTACACAGATACCCAGCGAATACATCAGTATTATTTTTGAAGACAATGGCAAAGGTTTTGACATGCGAACGGCTAAGAAAGGGATTGGATTACAGCATATTTATTCCCGTGTAGAACGTTTTCAAGGCCAAGTTACTGTAGATTCTCGTGAAAATATTGGCACAACGTTTATTATTGAGTTACCTTTGTAAAGAAACACTGTAAAAACTCTGGTATTTATTTTCTTTTATCAAGTTACTTTGACTCAGAGCATGTTTAAATTTTATAAGCTTTTAACAATCAATTACTTACAAAAAAATAAACTAATTAGATGCTTTTCAAAAAATAGTATTGTGGAGTCAAGTAGCCTTAAAAACAGGTGCGATTGGAGCAAAGTGTAGTCAGGGCATATACAGACAAATAATATTTTACAAAATTCATATTCTAGCAAATTTATTTTTTAAACAGGCTCTTATTATACCTATCCATCCTATATAAACATTATAAAACCTGTCAATGGCATTTTTTCTGCTTACTTCCGTATTATGGAATCTTCAAAAATAAAAATATGTTTGGCTGATGATCACCCCCTCTTTGCGGACAGCTTAACTGGACTACTGGAGTTTACGGGTGAATATCAGGTAGTTGGAACTGCCTATAATGGATCTGCATTACTAGCTATTATTCCTGAAAAAAATCCTGACATTGTCATTATAGATATCAGTATGCCAGGTATGGATGGCATTACCTGTTGCAGGCAAATTAAACAAGACTATCCACAGATCAAGGTGCTCATGCTGACCATGTACAACAACAGATCCTTTATCACACAGTTGGTAGAAGCTGGAGCGGATGGTTGCGTGCTAAAAAGCAGCAACAGCGAGGAACTACTAGTGGCTCTTCGGCGAGTACAGGAAAACAAATCGTACTATGACAGTGTGCCTAATTTCAAGCCTGAAATGGTAGCTCTGCCTGTCATCCACGAAGTCAAGCTCAGTGAACGAGAAACAGAGATTGTCCGACTGGTAGTCAAAGGAGCTACCAGTGCTGACATTGCCGCTACACTGTTTATTTCGGAGCATACTGTACGTACCCACCGGAAAAATATTTTTCGCAAACTCAATATCAATAATATGAATCAACTGATCCAGTTTGCCATAGATCATGGACTGAAAGGATGATTTTTCCGGATAAAAACTGCTGCTCTACGGCTGGAATTCGGTAGAAGGGCAGTTACATCCTTATTCTTCTACCCTGCCAGCAGAAGAATCCAAGAGAGAGCCAAAAAACAGGGCATTCATAAAAATCCGGTTTGTACCATACCAGAATGCTCGGAAGTTCGGATTGTCTGCCAACAGGATAACTCGGCCTTTGCCATAACTATTAACTACCACTGCAGCCGAATTACTCAAGGTTTTCAGATTAGGTTTAGAGACATACCCACTGAGCAGGGGACTAGCCGTATACCGAAAAGGCGTAGCATAGGGGTTTTTAGGTTTTTCCAGAAATAGGGTATTGTCTTTAAAGACAGGTACCGTTTCTTCGGCATACCCATACGCCAACGGATGAGACCGATCAATCTGTGCCAGAAAAATACTACCTGCGATATCCTGGGCACGGGTATATTCATCCCGCCACACATAGGATCGGGTTTGTGTGGAATCGGTTGTAGTTTTTTTAGTTTTCACGGTAGTCAGACCATTGGCAATAGCCCAGCTGGTAGCTTCTGCAATGGTCACCAACGTACCCCCATCCTTTAACCATCGTTTCAGGGCATCTCCTGTGGCTGCTGTGAGGGCATTGTAGGTGCCTCCTGCCAGTACGATGACATTGTATTTCCAGAAATCTATCTCAGCACTGTAACTCATATCGGTCAGTACAGGAGGCATTCCAAATCGTTGATCCAGCAGATGCCAGACTTCTCCTGCATTGGTAGGAATGGATCCTGTACCTACAGGCATCATTACCTGAGGCAAAGTAAGGGCCTCAAAATAGCCACTTCCAAAGTCTATTCCCGTAGGCGTAAGTCCAGTAGCGACACCTGTAATAGCTAAACCATCCCGTTTGGCGAGGCGTTGCATGTCTTTTGCCAAGTCTTCTTTCGTACTGGTTTGCAGTCCTGTGGCAATCAGAATGGTACCATAGTCGAACGAATACGATTTCCCTTGAATGGCTACTGTAAACGGACGGGTAGCCACACGCACCTGATAGCCTTTTTTCAACAATTCATAGGTAGCCCGTGGTGCATAATAATTATCCCATGAAAACAAGTATCCATACGCATTCAGGTCGCCGCTCACAGTTCCTTCGGGAAAAATAGGGGCGGCTACTCGTTCTCCTAACGAGCCAAGGATCTTTACTTCGGCATAGGGCATATTGAATGCCAATGGTAATGAAAAAGCTGAAATATCGTAAAAAAGGCTGTCGTCAAAAGAAGTGCGTTTTTCGAACATAGCCCTGACTAGCCGGGACTGTGGCTGATTACCAGGAATAAGGTAGGCAGATTCAGGTGTAAAAGTTTTTCCTTCGGCAGAAAGAGAAGCCGTCAGCCGTCTGACTTCCACTTTCTGTTGTAGCAGAATCCGGAGCATTTCATAGGTACGTGCCTTATCTTGTGAACTGCCAAATACATAACTGATAGCTCCTTTGTTTTCGGCAGCTACACTTCGGTAAAAATCTCGCTGATACGTCAGCAGATCTACCCGCAAAGCACGGGCAGCTGCCAAAGTTGAGAGCATGGTCGTAAACTGATTACGAATGGTAAACGGAAAGGTCAGTATGCCATTGGTGGTTTTCTGGGCATGTCCACGGGAACTAGCCTGTTCAAACAAAATCCCAACACACCCTTGTACATCTGGATAAGTGGAACCTTTGCCGTAATAAAAGTCATCGTAGTTTTCTTCGGTAAAATACATAGAGCCGATTTTGTCCAAGGCACGGGCATGGAACTGTCCGATTTTCCGAGTCAGTTCCTGATTTACTTTGGGTGTAAGCGGATGCACCCGACTCTGTACACCCGGCTGAAAGAAGAAAGTAGAATTGCTTCCCATTTCATGGTGATCGGTCAGAATATTGGGTTTCCATTCCTGAAACTTAGCCACACGACCCTGGCTTTCGCGATGTTGCACATACAGCCAGTCCCGATTCAGGTCAAATCCATAGTGGTTAAAACGGCCTCCTGGCCAGGTTTCGTGAAATTCCCTGCTGTCTGGATCAGTTACCAGAACTTTGCTTTTGTTGACATTAGCCCAGTGCGAAAATCGTTGCAGTCCATCGGGATTAAAAGTCGGATCGAGTAGGATTATGGTTTCATTGAATAATGAATCTATTGCCGGACTTTGGGCTGCAGCCAGATAGTAGCTCAACAAGAGCATGGCATTGGCACCACTGGGTTCGTTGCCATGTACACTAGCCCCTATCCAGACCACAGCAGGCATCTGAGCCACTGGCAGGCTACCCGACTGGCTGACATCCGTTAACTTCTGGTGGTCGGCTTTGATCTGATCCAGCTTTGCCCGATTGGTGGCTCCAGTTACCGTTAGCAGCAATAACGGACGTTGCTCATAGCTACGGGCATATTCTTCCAGCGAAATCCGGTCTGATACCCGATCCAGTTCACGCAGATATGCCACCAGCAAATCATGTGACACATGCCACTCCCCTACCTGCCAACCCAGAAAAGATTGTGGTGTTGGAATCTGAGTATTGTAGGTAATATCCTGAGGAAGATAATAGGTCAGTGAAGGTAGTTCCTGGGCTTGAACCCAAAAGGCAAGAAAATACGCAAGAAAAAGAAGTAGGGTTTGTTTCATGGTTTGTTGAGGGCTAAGAGATGGCTGAATAAAATTGTGCAGTGTATTTTACTTCAGAAGCATTTCCACTTCTGGCAGTACCTGATCTGCCCATAGGCCATACATTTTTCCAGAAAAATGAAGCTTATCATCAGCAACCATAGATGCATCACCTTTGGCGGTTCTGGATAGAGGTGTAATATCAAAAAAGGTAGCTCCGGCGTTTTCGGTTTCTTCCTTACAAACGGTATTGAACGCATCTATCTGATGAGCAATAGCCTCTGCATTGCGGTCGTGGGCAAAAGGTGTTACGCCCCAGTCAGGAATGGAGAGCACAATGACTCGTTTGGGATTGTTATGGGCATAGCGGATGGCCGTTTGCAGCAAATCCCGTAATTCGTCACGGTATCTGTCCAAGCTTTGGCTGCGGTATTGGTTGTTTACGCCAATCAGCAGAGATACCAGATCGTAGGTTTTTGTATTGCCGCTTTGTTGGATAGCATCTGCTAGTTCGGCGGTAGTCCAGCCAGTACGGGCTATGATGTCGGGGTTGCTGACAGTAATGCCTTTTTTCTGTAGCTTGTCGGCTAGTTGTACAGACCAGCGTTGAGGTTCAGGTACACTTTCGCCAATCGTATACGAGTCGCCTAGTGACAGGAAGGAGAGGCTGGTAGCAGAAGATGAGACAGGCATAAAGGTAGAGTGAGTCTGGTTTGTTTTACAGCAGGAAAAAAAGGAAATGACCAAAACAATCAGTCCTTGTACAAAAATATGCATCCTATTCATAACATGGGTAAGACATCTGAACCTGTTTATATATAACTAACGTAAATCACGGATTAAACTCTTTGTAATAGATTTATTGTGAGTTACCTATCAAACAATTGCCATCTTGTAGGATCAACTCACATTCGTCCTGTTTCCAAGCCAAACGCCTGACTTGGAAAGTGGTACAACGAGGCTCTCCAAGTTTGGCATGTCTGTGCTAAACGTTAGGGCGGATATTATCCACCCCTACAGACTGTGACTATCCATCACTCACGTTAATCACACCTCTGATGCCTTTTTAAAACTTTTCCCGTTGCATTTCACGGTTTACATCACGGGCTTTGATATCTTCTCGTTTGTCATACAGTTTTTTACCTTTGGCAAGGGCAATTTCCAACTTGGCTAATCCTCTGTCATTGATAAACAACCGGATCGGCACAATCGTCAGCCCCATATCCAGTTTATTTTCCAGCTTTCGAAGTTCTGCTTTTTTCAGTAGTAGCTTTCGTTCACGCAGCGGATCGTGGTTGTAGTACGTACCTTCGTCGTACTTGGCAATGTTCATATTTTTGATAAACAACTCCCCATTGCTAAAATAACAGTACCCATCCTGTAGATTGACTTTCTGCTGACGAATAGACTTGATTTCCGTACCTGTCAGCATGATACCAGCTACGTAGGTGTCAATAAACTGGTATTCAAACGATGCCCGTTTATTTTTTATATTAACGATCTTTTCAATTTTCTCTTTAGCCATAACCTATAAAAAAATGCCTGAAGAAAGAAGTTGCCGGAGATAGGCTCTCTTTCGTTGTATATCTCTAGTTTTGTTTGCGTATACAGAATCTCCCTGTTATTTTACGCCCACACCCAACAGACAGGAAAGTTACTTCCCTCTGTCCAGTAATCCAAACTGTCTGAAAGAGCCAATAAAATAAATATGCCAATAATTGAGTTATTGTAAAAATAACACTATCTTTGTTTAACTTAATTTTTATGTGAATATGAAAACAGCTTTTTTGATTATTGATGCTCAATACGACTTCTGCAATCCTGCTGGAACGTTGTATATTCCTGGAGCGGATGCTGACATGCAACGCCTCAGCAAACTTATTTATACCTATACAGACAAAATAGATGGCATATATGCTACCCTAGACACGCATCCAGTCAATGACATTTCGCATCCTTCTTTCTGGGAAGATGCCAATGGCAAAGCTCCCAATCCCTTCACACTCATTACCTCAGCCGACCTGAAGGCAGGCAACTGGAGACCTTGCCAGGATGAGGCCCAGGTAAGTCAGTACATTGAGCAGCTCGACAAACAAGGCGAGTTTGTGCATTGCATCTGGCCCGAACACTGTCTGCATGGCTCCAAAGGTGCGGCCCTAGATGATACCCTACTGGAAGCTCTGCGTCACTATGCACACCACAACAAGGAATACCAAACCTTACAAAAAGGCACCCATCCACTAACCGAGCATTTTGGTATTTTTCAGGCACAGATTCCAATAGTCAATGCTCCTGAAACACAACTGAACACCGCTTTTATCACAGAATTACTAAAGTATGACCAGATTTTTTTGTGCGGAGAAGCTAAGTCTCATTGTGTGGCTACCAGTCTGAAGCAGGCCATGACACATGCCCCAACATTGGCTCAGAAATTTATTCTTATAGCAGATATTATGACAGACGTCCCTACGCTAGGGCATCTAGGAGAGCCTATCTACGCAGAAGCCCAGCAACGTGGTATCCGGTTTATCCAGTCTGCAGACATTCAACTTTAGAGGATCTCCAGTTAAAAGTTACAGGTTAAGAAGAAGCAGTGATTATCCAATCATTACCCATCTATTCAACTACACAGGTATTCGATTTCAAACATTCGCAGACTTATCACTTTGGCAGACCCACAAGTACATATCTGACCAACCTGATTTAGGTACTTTTTGGGGCTATATTTTTGCTCTGCTACCAATAGCACAAAACGAGGCGTGGTAGTTACCACGCCTCGCCTATGCTTCAAACAGAAGGGTAGATTACTTTTTACCGTACCGACGGTTGAATTTCTCTACACGTCCAGTTGTATCCATCAATACATTTTTACCTGTATAGAAAGGGTGTGACTGAGAACTTACCTCAATTTTAACCAGAGGATAGCTATTTCCGTCTTCCCACTGGATGGTTTCTTTGGAAGTCATGGTTGAGCGGGTCATGAACTTATAGTCTGCCTGCTGGTCCCAGAACACAACCGGGTGATAATCAGGGTGAACGTCTTTTTTCATACTATATTTGGAAGTTATTAAATTGCGTATTATACTTATTTTCTTTGCCTAAACAGACGCAGAGACTTTGTCAGACACATTCCGCACCAATACAAGTAGGCAGGAAAATGGGCTGCAAATATACGAATATTTTTTATTTGGCATCTATTTTCATTATTTTTTTTCGCTAGCACTGGCAGCAGCAGCCACTCCCTGAATATCGGTCTGGATGTAAAACAGTTCGGTAGCGACCCTGAAATCTTCTACTTTTCCTTCAAACGGCAAGCTCTGCCAGTTGCTGTCTGGGTGAATGGTCTGGTAAATAGGTTTTCCAGTTTGTTTATCTTTTTGCAGGGCAATTTTCACAGGCATAGCAAAATCAGGTACATCGGCCGTCCAGCGGTAGCGAAGTTCAGCCTCTTTTTTCCGGGTTTGTGTCAGTATACATTGCAACACAGGAATGGTAGGATATTTCAGGTACTGGTTAAAGAAATAGGTATAGTCCTGCCCTGTCTGGGTATTGATATAGTTGACAATATCCTGTGTATGCACCTGTTTGTGGTAAAAATCTTTCTGAATACCTTTCAAAATCACAAACCACAGCGAATCATTGTCGATCACATGGCGGAGGGTATGGAGCATATTGGCTCCTTTGAAATAGGCATCCGTTGTTTTGAAGGCATTATAATTGACATGCAACGGCCCTAGTATCGGCTCTGTATTTTGGATGAGTTTAGCCTGACTTTTCAGATACGCAATCGCTTTTTCTCTGCCATAAGTAGCTTCTACATAAATGGATTCTGCATAGGTACAAAACGACTCATTGATCCACAATTCGCCAGGGTCGGCCATGCTTACACTATTGCCCCAGTATTCGTGGGCTGACTCATGGATGATGATATAGTCAAATGGAAGACCTATACCAGAAACATCGTTGCCTTGATAACCATTTTTGTAGTCGTTTCCATAGGCAATGGCACTTTGATGTTCCATACCCACGTACGGGGTTTCGACCAGTGCATAGCCATCGTTCCAGAAGGGATACTTGCCAAAATACTTTTCATAGATGGCTAGCATAGGTTTAACCTGCTTAAACTGTCGTTCTGCTTTTCCACGATTGTAAGGCATCACATAATAGTCTATCACAAGCTTTTGTCCATCAGTAGCTGTATAGGTATCATACATATGATCATAGCTGCCTACGTTCAGGGTTACGTTATAGGTATTGATGGGATAGCCCACACGCCAGTCGTAGCGAACAAAGCCATCTTTGAGGTAGCTCATTTTTCGTTGGTTTCCATTGCAGATAGCTTGTAGGTCGCCGGGAACCTCTACATTGATATACATGCTGTCTGGTTCGTCTGAAAGGTGGTCTTTGCAAGGCCACCACAAGCTGGCTCCGATACCTTCACAGGCTACAGCCACCCACGGTTTGCTGACATTATCTTTTTTCCAGACAAATCCGCCATCCCAAGGTGGACTATTGGCGATATGGGGCTTGCCTCCGTAATGTACAACAATGGAATCCAGTGTACCTTTGGTTTGTATAGCTTCTAGACTGACAAATACGGCATTACTGTCTCTTTTGAAGGCAACAGATTTGCCATGATGGGTAATTTTTCGGATAGTCAGGTTATTGAACAAGTCTATTTGCATGCGTTGAAAATCAGTTTCGGCACGGTATGCAATGATATTGTATCCTTTGATGGAGCTGTCTTTGGGATTGACCCGTAGGTTAAGATTATAAAAAAACACATTATAACAACTCCGCATCGGGCTCAGGGCTCCTCTGAGGCTATCATAGCGGTTAAAGTGGTGGGGCACTGTACGGCCTTTTTTAATCTTAGATAGAGCATTGGGATCTGTGTTTGATTGGGCAGCTCCCTCAATCCATAGAAAAATGCATACAAAAGGTAAAAATCGTACTAGTTGCTTCATAGATGCGGGACTGAGGTATGTATGTACAATATATTTCTGACACCTAGCAGCTACAGGCTTAGCTGGCAACCGCTTTGATTATAGGCGTTATAAAACGAAAGTAAAAGTAAGAAATAAGCAATAGAATGCAATATATCCGTCTAACAACCAGAGAAGTAACCTAACTCGGGGCGTTATTTTTGAAAAAAATCAGAAGGTCTGGAAAAAACAAAACTTCCCCACAGAAAAATTACCTGTGGGGAATGGTATAGCTGATGAATGATCTAGGTATTTATTTTTCTAGTATTTTTTTTTGTAAAGTATGGGCGTAATCCCTCCAAATAAAGGAAATTTTTGTGTACTGTGTGGTAGCTGTTTTTGGATCACTATATGATCTGAAGCATTTTTATCCATTTTATTACTCCGTATGGGCAAGCCATAAAAAGGAGAGAAAGGACTTAGGTTGAAAAAGTATCTTTGTACAGTGGTTTTATAGTACAATTTTCGGGACAAACGTAGAACCTACCTTGTGCAGATCGAATCCCTGATTGGCAGCTATTTATTTATCTATCTTGTTTTTGTTCGGTTATGCTGTTCAACTCATTCGAATTTCTGGCAGTCTTTCTGCCCATTACTCTACTTGTTTATTTCCTGCTTAATGCTTATCACTTTGACAAAGCGGGTAAAGTATGGCTACTGGCCGCTTCGTTGTTTTTTTATGCCTGGTGGAAGCCTATTTACCTGATTCTGATTGTATCCCTGATGGTGTTGAACTACTTTGCCGGGCAAAAGCTGAATTACATTGAAAATCCTAAACGTCGAAAGATTTTTTATATCACCTGTCTGATGCTCAATCTGTCGGTGTTGCTCTACTATAAATACACGAACTTCTTTGTAGACAACCTGAACCTGCTACTACCTGAGGATATTTTTATTGATAAGATAGCCCTGCCTCTGGCTATCAGCTTCTTTACCTTTCAGAAATTTGCTTATATCACAGACAGCTACAAAGGCGAAACTAAAAACTATGACTTCCTGAATTTCTGTCTGTTTGTGGCCTTCTTTCCGCAACTAATTGCAGGACCGATTGTGCATCACAAGGAAATTATGCCGCAGTTTCAGGATGTCAGCAAGAAGCAGTTCAATGCCGATAACTTTACCCGAGGTCTGTATATCTTTCTGCTGGGGCTCATCAAGAAAATAGCCATTGCCGATACCTTTGCCATGGTAGCCAATGCAGGCTATGGAGACACAGCAGCACTTTCGTTTGCCGATAGCTGGATCACCTCAGTCTCGTATGCGGTGCAGTTATATTTCGACTTCAGCGGCTATTCTGACATGGCTATTGGTGCAGGTTTGTTGTTTAATATTACGTTGCCACTCAATTTTAACTCGCCCTATAAGTCCCTCAATCTCCAGGATTTCTGGCGGCGGTGGCACATGACACTGGGTAATTTTCTACGTGAATACATTTACATTCCACTTGGAGGAAACCGAAAAAATGAATTTACGACCCTCAACAACCTCATGATTACGTTTCTGGTGGGGGGTATCTGGCACGGAGCCAACTGGACGTTTCTGATCTGGGGTTTTATGCATGGATTCGGGCTTATTATCCATCGACTCTGGCAAAAGACAAGTATTCAGATGCCCGATGTGCTGGGCTGGGTAATCACGTTTCTGTATGTCAACTTTGCCTGGGTGTTTTTCAGGGCTACTTCTGTGCATGAGGCTATGGCTGTACTGAAAAGCATGTTTGGACTGAGCCAGGTACACTATAGCGGCTCGCATGTGCTGACAGATATTTACATTTTCCCAACCTTGGCCGCAGGTTTGGTGCTATTGTTTCTTAAAAATCCGCCCCAGCTGGCCCGTGAACTCAAATTCAATACGCAGCATCTGGTGTACATGGTTGTACTGACGCTGATAGGCTTGGTATACCTGAACTCTATTACTTCCAACGACTTCCTGTATTTCGACTTCTAAATATATATGAGCAGCAAACGATTTCTTCTGACCTATGTAGTAATAACGCTAACACTGGTGGCCATCATTGCCGGCATTAACTACTCTATTGACATCTACGGACTTTTCAGAGGCACCAAAGACCGCAAAGTTTATATCAACGAACGAACGTCCAAGTATTTATTGTCGTATCGGTACATTCCTGAAAATTTTGAAGGGTTTATTGTGGGGCCATCTTTGTCTGCCAATCTGAATCCAAGGCAGATCAAGGGCTACAAAATCTACAATGCCAGCATTATGGGAGCTAACATTACCGAACTCAACTACCTGATTGACAACATTGTGGATCGAGGAAAGATGAAATTTGCTATCATCTGTCTGGATCCGTACCTGACCAAAGATCATGGAAAGAAAAGTGCCAATATTGAACCGAAAGAATATTATGGGGCGTTGGGTTCTACCAATCTGTTGAAAACCTATTTGCTGTACTTTGTACGGCAACACAAACTGGCACCACACCGCTATGCTCCGAATCTACACAATACTGTTGGTTGGAACAATTTTGAACTGGAAACAGCCAATATTGATGCTAAAAAATCTATCGAAGAAAAAGCTTCCAAACGTCAATACGAAAAGACAGAAATTGATACCATAGCCTATGCACAGCTTGATTCAGCATTGGTAAAGCTTCGGCAAAAAAACATCAAAATCATTGGCTACTTTAGTCCGGTTCCCTACCCTTTGTATCAACTGGGCAAAACGGATTATCAGCAATTTGAAACCAAAATAGCTGCTCTGTTTACCAAAAATGACGTGCTGATCAATCTGAACACAGAAACCCACAAAGCCATTACCAATGACTACCAGGCATTTATTGACCACGGCCACCTGAGTGCCAAAGGCCAACGATTTGTGTTAGATCAACTTGAAAAAGAGCTAAAACAAACAATGCCAATTCTAGCAAGCCAAGATTAGCGTATTCAAAGTTGGCTATTACACAAACCTTTGGCAAAGTTCAACACTTTGCCAAAGGTAAGCTCGGGATTGTTGAGTAAATTGTTTTCAACCCCTGATTTACATTTGTAGGACTTTAATAGCCGCAAGAACTGGTAGAAGGTGCTTGACTAGGTGAACAACCTGATAAAGATTTAAAAGTTGTTAAAACACAATCTGTATTCACGTAATTATTGTCATACAAAAGAAAACCTGTGGGGCTTCTATAATAAATATCACTTGAGGTATTCGTAAAACTTGTGATTGATGGCGTTGTACTACACTCTGTGTTTTGGCAAGCATTTCTCCAAGTTAAAGGAGAAACAGGCCCTGATGGGAAAAGTGATGGATCAATTATTCTTTCAACAGTTACTCCATTTGCATTTTTGAATTTTACCAATACTGCCACGTGATACACCCACCAAATGCAACATCCTACTGAGGGGGATTTGGCACTTAAATAACCATACACAAATTGCTTTTGACAAGAATATCCCTCCTTTTCTAAGATTTGCTTAACCTTATGTGCCCTAGCATAACAACCATCAATCCCATATCTAAATGTTATACAAAGACTGGGGGCGTTAGCTTGGCCACAAGAATTATTTGCGATCTTATTAAACAAACTTGTAAGGGTTGCTTGATTTGGAATAACTGAAACCACTGTAGTCCGGTGTGCATTTGCATTGGGAGGCACTCCATATTTAGTCTTAAAATGCTCAATATCAACACTAGAAACTTCTTCTACTTTAACAATCTCATTTGTATTTTTCTTTAGAAAAATATTTAATGGCGTTTGTGTTTGTATTGAAGAGGTAATTAATTCAATCTCTTTTGTTCTTTTGTTTGTTGATAAATCTAATGTATACCATTGGGCAGAAATCATGAATCCCACATACGCTTTATTCCCCTCATAACGAATACTGACAGGTATTGTTTTACCATATTCGACCATTTTAGAATTCTCTAAATCTGGAGATCCAACTTCGTCTTTTTTATCACAAGAGACAATGAAGATGGCAGAGAAAATAAATAGTACTAAGACTATTAAACTAAATTTTGTAAAGTGGTTTTTCATTGATACTATTTTTATTAGTTGGCCTACTATTATATTTCAAGGGTATCGGTTCGGCATATTTTCCCCCTAGGTTTCTTAATTCAGTTGTTGAAGTATACAACCACTCCTTCATATTTCATTGTCTCAAACTTCATACGTTATTTTTTCAATGTTTAAGACCTGTTTATCAGGCAATACCTTTCATAAGAGACCTACTTCTACAAAATAGACAAAGGGCGAAAAATACAAATTTTCAAATTGAAATCCGAAAAAATACAGTTGATTATTTTGACTAACCTCTACAAAAGCTTCAAAAATTTTTCTTATAAGTTTACTTATACAAATATGTAGAGTGTCTTTGATTTTGTATTCTTATATATTACCTATTCAACTTAACTAAGTACGTGACGATACTGAGTGAGGACTTTCGCTTGGTAAGGCTTTTAGCATTGACCATGCGTGTAGCAGGATTTTTCCTCTACCATATAAGAAACTGATTATCAATAGTATAACACACTCACGCGAAAGCCCTATGCGTATAAAATATTTTGAATCAGAAAAATGAAGATTGGTTAGGCAAAGTCCCTATAAAAATAAGAACATTTGTAAATTTCTGATAGTCAATGGCTTATAAAAAACTAGTTAGATATTGTTCATAAAACAATATTGAGGAGTCAAGTAGCCTTAAAAATAGGTGCGATTTTCTATGTATATGCCTAAAAAGGTAAACTAAGTAAAAACCAGTCCATCTCCTGCGAGCAGGAGACAGACTGGTTTTTAAATTTGATCAAATAAACGGTTGTGTGTCAAAATGTATGATGGCAAAAAAAGCTACTGCTTTTTATCCCTGTATGGTTATTGATTAGATACAATGACGTTCTATTCTATCAAATAAGACTACTCAAAGAAACAAAACTCACATGTAACCATCTGACAATCAATAAATAAAACTCGTCATATATATTGAAACACAACCTAGGTTGATTGCATTGTCGAAACATTCATAAAGTTTTCATCATTATGGCAACCGTTTCTACGGACACATTTTCATAACTCACTGAAAAATGCAAAAAAATTGTTGACTTTTCAGTAGTATGCCAAATAAAATCCCTTTATGCAATCAACGTAACTTCTGATACAAATTGCTGACAGTTCTATTGCCAGGTTTATCTAGATACCAGTCTTTGGAACTGGCACCACCAGATTGTGCCCAAGTGGCATAGCTGGGATATGTTTCTGTCAGAGACTTACCTTCAGATGGATAATCAAAAGGCTCAGAAAATTGGATAGCCCACGGAACACTATTCACTGTTTTGTAGTATCTTCCGAGGCTGATTTTGCTATCATCTGCATTTGTACCAAACATACTAGTTGCAGCCAGATTCGTGGGTGTATAGCCTGCCAGATGTACTTCTCTGCCACGAGTTCCATCGGAAATCAGGAACGGGTTAAAGACCATATCACCTAGCTCAGATGCCAGCAATGGTGTAGTAAAATTAACCGTCAGTTTTATGGTATCAGAGGCTTCAAAGGTGGCTCCAGAGACAACATTTATATGCTGCTGGGCTCCGCTAGGAAACAAGCTAAAGGCATTGTCAAAGGCAACAATGACACTTTTCGATTGTCCTGCTTCTAGTCCATTAGATGCCAGCGTAACCATATTCTCTGTCAGCCGATGTCCGGTTACAGACTGTACTTTCGATGGACTAATGGGTAGTTCCAGACCAAAGCCGTTCTTAAACGTAGCCCCTACTGCCGATGCCACAATATCTGTTTTGAGTTGCAGCACCTTATTCTGGGCATTGGAGATAGTAGTATGGTAATACTTCACCACCAGGTCATTGACATCATAATCACCTACAGAAGGCCACTGGTCTTCAAAAGCTAGTGTACCAGGCGTGTCTTGAGCCGGGTAATAGTTTACAAACGCCTTGGTAGCATCGGTAGGAAACTTGTCATAGGGATCATTGATGCCGTCGCTATCAGTATCAATAGGTCTGTCAATAGGTAGTAACTCTGCTGTATTAATAGCCGTCACTGGATTCGACGACACATAAAACATGGCATCGTTAAAATCATGGTCGCAGCCCGCATCGTCGCGACGGGTATCTTCAAAACCAAGTACTGTAATCTTGCGTACGTCGTCATAGAGCAGCACATTGTGCATACGCAAGCTGGTAGTAGCTTCCGGATTCAGGGCATGATCCGCAAAAAGCCTGTAAACGCCATTGCCTACTGCCCCACCAGACCAGCCCTTCGAAATGAGTACAAACGAGATAGTAGTACCTGGCTGAAACCGTCCGATATTTACTTTCATACCTGCCTGTAGTCCACCGCCACTGCCTGCAAATGAAACGTTGGGATACACAATGGTTACATTGGTAATGTCATTGATAGAGGCTGGAGGATTACCCGTAGGATAGGTATAGTATCCCAATGTATTAGTCCAACCGGCTCCTTCATGTACAAATGTTACCCAGACATCGGCAACAGCCGTAACTTTCAGACTGGTTTTTACATTAGCCTGTAGATAATCCGGATGATAGGAAGGAACAGGCTTTCTTTCGGGCAGTGATGCATTGATCCATGAAAGAAGTTCGGCACTGATCACGTCATTGACGGCTTCTTTGTAATTGGGTACACCCTGACTGTTCCAGGTTCCCAGATACGAATACGTAATGGCCTGTGTACGGGCACCTTCCCGTCCGCCTTCCGTAGGCGTAGTCACCAGCGTAGCGTATTCCTTAGGTACACTTCCACCCAAATCTAACTGGGCTTTTTGTCCGGAAATATCAGCTAGCACCTGATTGGGTAGCCCGACATAATTCGGCGAAACTACCAGCTTGTCTACGTACGAAGGCAACGTCAGATTCAGCGAAAGCACCCCGCTGGCATCCGTAGCTCCAGTAAACAATACTTTATCAGGTGCATCCTGTGTTGTAATCACAACTGGGATTTGCCCAATCGGCTTATCCGCATTGTCTTTCAAACTCACCGATACTGCTACTGTTTGTGTAGTAGTATGGTTAAAATTCGCAGGCACTTGCAGACCTAAAAATTCCTGTTTCGGCTGTGCCGAATCAAAATCAGGGGCTTGGATACAGGAATTCATCCATAATCCGCAAACCAACATTCCCCCAACATAGTAGAATGACCGTTTCATAGAGATTCAGAGAGAGAATTTTCATTATAATAATTACAGATTAAGTACGAAGTATAGGTATAATGTAGGCATACAGACCCTAAGGCTCTGTGCGGAGGCTGGCATATTCACAAGACGTTGCTCTTCACTTTTTTCTACCCAAAAGTGAAGAGCAACAAAGTCTCAGACATAAGCAGACCGTTGGGCTTTTTCCCAAGCTGCCGGTTGAGATTTCTTTACAAAGCGGAAAAATCCACGAAATACCGCTATGTTCATCATACTGAAATACAAGGGTATGACCAATAGTTTAGAACTTTTCCCATAGGTTTGGCTTAAATACCAGCCCAAAGCGGCGAGGCTATAAAAGCCAAACTGTGCCAACATAACAGCCGTGTATAAGCTACCTTCATACAAGGAAAGTACAAAATTGACAGGCAACAGCAACGCCAGCAACAACGGCGTCAGGCTCCACCGCAATACCCGATGTGACACATATAAAAACGTAACCACAGGCTGACGAAACGGATTCAGCAGCGACTTGAGCCGTACCATAGACTGCCAGCCACCTGCACAGATTCTGATCTTACGTTTCATCTCTTCTGCCAAAGAAACCGAAGCTGTTTCTGAGGCATATGCATTGGGTTCATACACCACACGGTAGCCTTTGGCTACAATACGCAGAGATTGTACAAAGTCGTCTAGAATGGTATCGGCCTCCAAAGGCGTAACCAGACTCGTACGAAAAGATACTAATTCTCCGGCAGCTCCCATCAGGCTATAAATTTCCGAGTCGCATCGTTTCAGGAAAGACTCGTATTTCCAGTAGGCTCCTTCGCCTGTACCTGCCGCCGATTGGCTTTTCAATATTTTCTTTTCTCCGGAAACAGCTCCTACCAGCGGATTTTGGTAGTGTTTCACCATCTCGCGTACGGCATCCGGGTTTAGTACTGTATTGCAATCCGTAAATACCACAATAGCTGTTTTGATATACTCCATCACCCGATTCTCAGCTGCCGCCTTGCCACCCCGCTGAGGTAGGTGCAGGTGCTGTATCTGAGGATATTGGGCCAGTACCTCTGCCGAATGATCGGTAGAACCATCAGTGATGAAAATGATCGTTAGTTTATCTGCTGGATAGTTCAATTGCAGACAGTTTGTAATTTTTTCTTCCAGAATATCGGCTTCATTATAGGCTGGAATCACGAGTGTAACCAGAGGTTCGAAGGTGTTCGGAGCCGTGTCTTTCACTTTCCACAAGCTACGAATTTTAGTCCACATACCCACCACGAGGGCATAACCTACATAGGTATACAGCACGACAGCTATAGATACCCAAAAAACAATCTCAAGTAGTTGCATAAGAATGCGTATGTTGTGTGTGTGTAGCGTAAGAAATTTTTTCGTATAAACCTAAGGTCTGAAGAGCTGTGTCTGTCCACGAAAACTGCTGAGCTCGTTGCAGACCTGCCTGTTTCAGTTGTTCTACTGTGCGTTCGTTTTTACAAAGTCGCCGCATGGCTAGGGCCAATTCAGGCGGACTGGCTGGATCTACAAGTAAGGCTGCGTTATGGCTGATTTCAGGCATAGATGTGGTCGTAGATGTGATCACAGGTGTACCACAGGCCATTGCCTCTATAATTGGAATCCCAAATCCTTCACTAAATGAAGGAAACAGAAAACCGACAGCCATCTGGTAGATATGAATCAGGTCTTGTGTAGGCAGGTAGCCAATCAAATGAATATGGGGCAGAAGGTCTGACAAGCCGATTTCATAGAGTTTCTGTTCCAGGTATTCACTCGTCAGTCCTTTGATTACCAGCTTGGGAATATTGTTTTCTGTTTTGATCAGTAGGCTATACGCCTTCAATACGCCCAGCAAGTTTTTGCGGGGTTCGGTATTTCCTAGAAAAAAGAAAAAACGATCGGGAAGCCGATAGGTACGTTGAACCTTGTGTTGTTCGGTCAGATCTGGTTCAGCAAAAAACTGTGGAGATACACCATTGTACGTGACATGTATTTTATCAGCAGGCAATTGGAAAAGTTGTACCATCTCTTGCCGCTGGAAATCGGATACAGTCAGAATAGCTGCCGACTTCCGGGCTATCTGGGGTACGATCCATTTGCGGTACATATTTCCAAAATGCTGGTAAGAATTTCCTTTTTGTCCCTGTAAATAGGGATTTTTCTGCATGAAAATCACGTCATGCACCGTCACAATTTGCTGAGGATGGCTACGCAACGGAGCTGTATTGGCCGTATGATGCACCACATCTAATTTTAAGTTCTGAATGAGCTTAGGCAAATGCCATTGTTCCCAAACTGGATACGAGGCCGCCTTTGAGGCACAGATATGCAGGTTTTCAGACTCCCGCAAACACTGCCGATCCTCACCAGGTTGTGCCAACACAAAATACTGATTATAACTGTCTACAGCCTGTAAGGCTTTGATCAGTTCCAAGGCGTATACGTCCATTCCATGTTTTTTGGAACGAAATAGCCGCTGGGCTTCGATACCAATGCGTAAAGGTCTTTTCATAGTCGTAATCAGGCCTCCTAACCCTTTCCTGAGGAGGGGGTTAGGGGGAGGGCGTTGCCAAATAAATATTTATTAATAAATGATATAGCTGCTCCTGCATAAGTACTTACCACCGTAGCAGCCAGTACACTGATAAATAGCAGCCAAGCTTCTATGCCTCGTTGTGGTACCCATTGTGTAAGTAGCAAGAAAAACAGATAGTGGTATAGGTAAATGGCCAGTGACTGACGGTTGCAAAACAACACAAATGCATTGCGTGTCAGCGGACGGGCAGCCAAGTTGACTACCACGGTATAAATCAGACTTATATTCAACAACAAATATGGAACAAACGATACCACACGACCCACAGGCAAATACACGCACCCCACCAATACCACCAGTGAGATCACTGCCACAACGAAGGTTATAGCCTGGGGAATAGCTGGTAGGCGAATGATGCCCGAACGCAACAGATAGCCCAGATAGAAAAAGCCAAAATATCCATATAACCGTTTGTCACCCAGCCAGTAAAGCCATGGTATAGATGGATTGTCTGAAGGTTCTTTGTAAAATAGATACCAACCCAGACACATCGCCAAACTCACAACTGCCACTAGTTTCCAATGAATACGAGCAGATTCAACCCCTTTGACCAGCAGTACCATGGCCAGCAAAGCAGGTACAAACCACAAATGATAGTACGGATACAAAATTTCTTCCGAAAAACGAATGGAAACACCATGGCTTATCCGCCAAATCAGATACACTCCCACAGCTATTAGCCAAGGAATAAGCATCCGGAACAAGTATTTCTGTATAATCTGCCCAACACTGGCCTGACAGATAAATTCTCTTTTAATCAGAAACCCACTAATACCCAAAAACAACGGCATGTGAAACGAAAACAGTACAAACACAGGCAGGCTAGGCGGCAGACAATGCGACAACACCACCAGCACCATCAGCAGGCCACGTACCACATCCAGTCCTGGATAATATCCTGCTTTAGGATTCATAGACGGATTCTTTGGGTTGAGAAATAGGAAACATCACCTGATAAATAGCCTGTGCCGAAGCCTCCCAGGTATGACTTCTGGCAAAACGAATACGTGCGGTAGCTTTGGCATCACTATCTTCGGCTAAGGCTTTTTCTAGCAACGAAACATAGGCATCTGGCGAATCGGCCAGATAGACGTGTGCCTGAAACATCTCCATAGCCCGTGTCTGACTAGCCACGACAGGCTTGCCCATGCCTAGGTATTCGTCAATCTTACGGGGATAGTTTCCGATGGTTAACTCATTGACTACCTGCGGATTGATACACACATCAAAATGCTGCACATAGGCAGGCAGCTGCTCGGAAGGTCGGCTACCTGTAAAGTGAATGTTCGGAAGGCTATGCAAACGACTGGCCTTGAACACATCATCTTCAGGGCCTACCAGTACAAAACTCCAGTGTGGTTTGGCCAATGCCAGTTGCTCCAATAACGCCACATCTAGCCGGGCCGATGTCAGAAAGCCTGTATAACCAATGAGCGGTCTTGGCAGTGTAATTAACTCCACAGGCTTCGAACGGTTGACAGCCGGATCAAAGTAGTTCAGCTCGCAGCCTTGCCCTACGTCATGGCTGTTTGGATTAGACTGGTGGGCATAGTCAGCCAGATAGGCTGAGTTGGCCACCACGCCATCTGCGGAGGCCATGAGTTCGGCTTCTGCCCAAGTTCCATGTTTTTTGAAATAGGGTTGTGTAATCAGATAATCCCGTACATAATAAATATATTTTTCAGGCCGAAGCATCTGCTTCTGATGCAGCCCCAAAAACATCTGACTGTCATTGAACAGCACAAAATCCGCAAAACCGAGCCGATCTGCAGCCTTTCGGATGCTTCGGGCAAAGAGCCAGTTATTGAATCGGTTCAGCCACCGAAATATGGTTTTGGACTGAATCCAGTTGATCGAAAGAGTCACAATGCCCAATGTACATACCCACAGGGTAGGCGTTACCTGCTGTATAGATGTATGCCAGACGTTTTTCAGCCGCTGTTGTACCTGCGGATTTTTTCGTTCAGTCAGTATTGTCTTTACATCTAGTGTCGGATTGACATACAAAACGGCGTTGTGACGGGCAAACTCCAAAGCCAGGTTTTTCGCATTGCTACCAATCTCCAACTCCCAGTTTTGATGGGCTACCAAAATAATACGTCTATTTTTCATCTCGGTTCAGAGTATCAGCTTGAATCATTTTTTCTTTCTGTCTTTTGCCATGTTTGAATCCAATAATCAGAGCCAAAATGGCAGGTATAGCAATAATGTCCCAAGGCATGGCAGGTCAGTGTTTAACGTTTGAAGTATGTGGTGTATGAATAAATGTATTACCCGCTTTACGGCTGCGAACCAAGGCTATACACATTGAAGCCAAGGCCAGCGGCAGTCGTGTAAATGCCGACACAAGTTGTCGGTTGTATAATTTTCCGGGCAGGGCAATGAGCAGTGCTGCACCTGCAGTTAGCAGTAACGAAAGCCAAAACACAGGTGGCGGCCCCCAAGGTAATAACCAGCAGATGGCAGTAAAAAAGCTCAGTACACCCATCAACAATATGCGTGGCAATAAGACCGACTGAACAATTTTGTCGAAAAACCCTATGTTTGTCCGTAGAAACAGTTCTTTGATACTGGCTCCGGCATGGTTTTTCAGAAAGTCAATCTGCGTAGCTATCCAGCGGGTACGTTGGCTGGTAAACACCTTTTAGTCAGAGACTTTTTCATCCAAAACGATGGCCTGATGCAGGTATTCGATAGCCACTTTGTCCCGCAAAATACGAATATCTATTTCCTTGTCTTCGCCTGCGGTCTCACCGATGTCTGCCAGTAATTTTTTGAGGTATGCAAAGTCAAAGGCCATACCCGAACCAATCAGAGCAGATGACATACCTACTGCCCGATGCCCTCTGCGGAAGATATGATTGTTGATTTCTTCGTTGCAGGCATCCAGCAAGGCAAATGGTGTATTCAGATTCTTGGCCGTCCGATGCCCCTGTACCACACGGTATCCGCTTTCAAATGCACGATTGACATGTGTCAGAAAACCTGTACCCATCACATTGTCTGCATCCAACACAACAGCAATTTCGTATCCTTTGTCTTCCAGGGTTTGCATAGCCAGTTTCAAAGCTTTGCCTTTGGTACTTTTCTCAAAATGCACCTCAATTACACCTACGGCTTGGTCACGCAGTTTTTGAAGGGTGACAGGCTGAAGTTTATCTGCTAGGACAAACACCTGAAAATTTCCATCATAGGCATGTTCCAAGGCAGCTTGTGCTGTTTCCAGAATCACATTATCTTCTTTGTAGGCAGGAATCAATATGGCTACCGAACGCCATTTTTGGGGTACTCCAACTGCCGAGGGAGTTTTACCCACATGACCTGCCAATGAGAAAAACAGCAGATATACCGCATTAAACGCCAGGTATGTACCTATCCCGATCAGCAAACTATGTACAAGAAAGTCCATCGAATCAGTGTTTTAATTTTTGAATAGGTTTGGCAGGCATTCCTGCTACTACGGTATAGGGTTCTACGTCTTTGGTCACTACCGCACCAGCCGCTACTACGGCTCCTTTACCGATGGTAACACCACGCAGCACAATAGCTTTAGAGGCAATCCAGACATCGTCTTCAATGTAAATTGGAGCTTTCTTTCCTTCTGCGGCATGATCAGCTGGGTCATGAAAATCGTCGTCAATAATGAGGCAATACGGGGCAAAATGCACGTTTTTACCAATAGTGATCGTTGTACTAGCTGAAATATGTGCCCCATTGACACTGGTATTGTTGCCAATAGTCAGTGTAGCTCCTTTGCCGACAAATAGTTTTGCCTGCTCAATCATAGACCAGATACGCACCTGATCTCCAATAATAATCGTTCCTTTGTTTTTAAATCTTGGTGTTCCATTCACTGAAACCATTTTACCAAGCTGGCATCCACGCAAGTAATATCGAGCGGCTATCATTTTCCGGATGCCACCGATCAGATCGGCAAAAACAACCCACCACAGCCGTAAGCCGGCTTTTTCAGGATGTTGCTTCTGCTGAAACGCCATGCGTTGCAGCAAAACTGTTTTGGTATAAGCAATTGAAGGCATATCAGTGTGTAAGAAAAATATTATGATGAACGTCTTGTTTGCTAAAATGCCAGCCTAGTCCACGCCAAAGGGCTGATAGGTGTTTCCATTGCCGTTGTAAGCCAAAAACCAGTGAATTTTTAGGAAAAGCCACACACAGAAAAAACACTACACTTACCAGCTGCTTCCAGCCTGTCAGGTTTCGCCGCATAAACAGCAGCCGATTGCGGTTCATGTAGTAGGTTTTGAGCACCGAATTTTTACCTACAGAAATAGATTCTTTGTGATAAATAGCCGAACTACCTACATAATGACACGAAAATCCGGCCCGTTTAATCATCTCACACCAATCATGTTCTTCGTAGTACAGAAAATAGTTTTCAGGCATCAAACCTGTCTTCCGGATCACTTCCATCGGAACCATCATGGCAGCTCCATGGGCCAGATCCGTCTCACAAACATGATTGTATTGTCCAGTATCTTTTTCTTTGCTGCCAATGGCTCGTCCACGCCCAGTCCAGGGGCTAATACCAACACAACCAGCATATTGAATCAGTCCGCCTGTGCCGTGGTAAATGATCTTGGGCGAAGCTACTCCCGCATTGGGTGCAGCTTCAAACAAAGCTACCAGCGGCTCCAGAAAGTCAGGCTCTACTTCGGTATCGTTGTTCAGAAAGAAAACATACTTGCCTTTAGCTTGCCTGACAGCTAGGTTATTACCACCTGCAAATCCCAGATTTTCAGCCGAATGAATAAATTTTACTTCCGGAAACCGTGCAGGAATCACAGAGGTATCTTCACTAGGCGAAGCATTATCTACTACAAACACTTCTATATTCGGATAGGTAACGTTCCGTAACGAAGCAAGCATGGCACACGTTACCTCTACCTGATTGTAGATAACAGTAATAACAGAAACCAATGGACTACTCATAACTACTACAAAAACAGATTGAACACATGATACAAACATACCCAGGTTCACAGGGCGTTACATTCCAAATCACAGGGCTACACCCCCGTTGGGTTCACAGGACTACACCCTGTGCTACTAGATTACGCCCCTTCAGGGCTTTTATTTATAGGTTTTACTCTACTTAAATTTAGCTAGGTAAAACGGGTTGGGGTAGTTTTCCTTGGGCTTCTAGTTCCCACTGAGGCCCGAGAAAAACAAATACCCATGACAAACACACAATCATACACGAAGGCATCTGATTGAGCACCTCGTTGCCGTAACTGGCCAGTAATATGCCTGCATAGCCGGCCGTAACCGCCGCCAGTTTCTGTTTCAAAGCTAAGTCTTCCGTCATCCAGACAATGCCACAACATCGGCCTAGAATATAAAGCATCATCCCGAACCAGATCAGAAAGCCTATAATCCCATACATTGCCCAGACTTTTACATACAAACTATCTGGTGGAATCGTAGACAAAAATTTGTCGGCATTGTAGGTCACGCCCCACATGCCTATCACTCCTACCCCACCACCCAGCGGCCGGGTGCTCAAGTATTCTTTCAAAATCTGCTGGTTTTTTAACCGACACTGCAACGAGGCATCATTCGGATCCAGAGACGTACGCAACCGCACAATGTCTGCATTGTCATTGCCAATAGTGGTATATTTGAGAATACAAAAGAAAATGCCTGCAATCACAGCCCCCATTAATAGAATGCGTACTTGGCCACTCAGAAAGAGGTAGGTAAAAATGCCCCCAACCAACACAAACATGGCTCCACGTGTGCCTGAAATCAGCATCCCATAGAGAATCAACAGACCCATTATGCCAAACAACAACCGTTTCCAGAGCTTGTAAGGCCCCAGTGCCAACACAATAGCCAGTACAGCTACATGTGCCTGCGAAGCTCCAAACTGAGCTGCTTCGCTGTAAAAAGAGAATACCCGTAATTTTCCAAATAACAAATGCGTCTTTTTGGCTCCGGCTTCCAGCCATTGGTTTTCGGCATCGTCTACGCCCAGATACAGCTGCTTCATTCCATACAAAGCTCCAAGGGTCGAAAAGCCCAGCACCAGCATCAGAAACAAGTTCAGGTCTTTGGGACGATCAAACAACATAAAGCCCATCGGCACCAGAAAATATGCCACCATGGCTGACGAACGTACTTCATAAAACCAACCTACAGGGCTAGCCCCAGCCGGATTGCCAATTTCTAGTATATTGATAATCATCCAGGCCGTACCAAGTCTGCAGAGGTCATTTTTGGTTTTTTCCCAAGGAAAACGATCAGTTTGGAAAAATATAATAGCCAGCCAGCCCAATATCAGCAAGGCTTCCATGCCTAGCCCAAACGGAACCCCATGCACATGCCGGATCACTCCCATAATGACAAAGCAATAGATAATATAAGTAATCAGTGCCACCCGTGGATTGAGAAACAACGACACAAAAAAACCTACCCCAAACGTGAGCCCGATCAATCCTATAGGAACGATAATACCCTTACGGGCTGTTATTGTGCCAATTGCAACGGCAGCCAGTAGGCCAATAGGCCAGGCTAGCCGATATGCCAGAGGCTTGGGCTGCACAAATGTATTGAGCTGACTCATACTACCCCCTCCTTTCCGACCAGTGGCGTCTGCTTCCGCAGAAAGCCTCGAATTTGATCCCATCCGCCAGATACAGTCTCACGTATCCGAACATCTATGTATTTACGACTCAGGTAAAAACCCAGTATAATTCCCAGTATGGCATTGCAGACAGACACAAAGGCCACACCTCTCAGATCTGGAAAGAAATGTAGTACTACTATGTCTCCAGTCACATTAAAACCCGCCATCACCAGTACTTTTAGCAGATTGAACGAAGGTTTTTGTAGGCCGTCTAGCAACACCCCTGTAAACCGATCCAGCGGCAGAAATAAACCATAGCACAAAAACACCCGAAAAATCGGCGAAGAAGCTGTATACTCCTTGCCCCCCAGCCATACCACCAGATAGTCTGACAGTACAAAACAGCCCATCAATACAGGCACAAAAAGCCAGGATGTCAATCCAGCATATTGGTAAAAAGCCGTTCGTAATCCTTCCTTATTACCCGTATTGTATAAGCTCGAAAAGCGGGGAAACGCCGTAGCGACGGCACTTCGCAAAGGTATCTCTAGTACTTCTGTCAGGCGTAGTGGAATGGAATACATCCCCACTGCTGCAGGCCCAAGGAAAGCTCCAATCAGAAATGTATCAGCACTTTTGAGCAGATTAGTGGCAGCCAGTGTGCCAAACGAGAATTTGCCTAACCGAAACATATCCCTGACCTGCTCCCGACTTGTTTTTTGTATAGATAAAGCCTTAGACCAGCCAGAGACCAGCAGAAACACGCCGCATAGTGCCTGTACAGCCGCATGGGCAATAATCACATGTATGACCGAAAACTGACCAAACAAGATCACTAACGAACACCCAACTAGCAACAACCCCATGCCAAACCGTAATACAAACAAGCGGTCAAAGCGATGCTCAGATTGTAGGATAGCCTGACTGATATTAAACGGAATCGTACACAAGCCTATGACAGGATACCAGCGTAGAAAAGCCAACAATCCCGGATTCCAGTCTGGCTGCTGAAAAGGCAGTATGGCCCACAGCAAAAGTCCAGACAACACAGCTATCACAACCATTAATATCCAAGCAGCACCAATGGCTTTCTCTTTCTGTGTCTCATCTTTGCCTGCCATACACATCACCAGAGCTGTTTGTACACCACCTGACTTAATCATTTCCAGCAACGAAAACGAGGACAGATACAAGACCCAACTACCAAAATCTACTTTGGAAAGTCCACGGGCCAGAAACATAAACGCAAGCAGACCCAGCACTGCTGGCAGCAGATTCCCAGCCAACGACTGGAGATGCGTATTTTTTACCAGCTGTCCTGCTTTCATAGTTTAAAGCCTAATTTTTTCTTAAACTCAAATTTGATGATACGTTTGAGCCACATCCGGAAACGGCTACGTTTCTTTGGCACCTCTCCTATCCACTCTTCTGTATTTTCAGGATTCACACCATTGAGCAGCAGCTCAACAGGTACTTTGGTCAGCTTTTGTAACTGAATCAGTATGCTTTTGTCGGCAGGCCGCCAGTTGCGATTGGCACGGGCTATGACCAGAATCAGGTCTACTTCTTTGAGCAGCGAAACCGGGTAGGTATTTTCCAACAACGAAGGAATCTCCAGAAATAGAAAATCTACGGATGCATCAATCGGTCTTCCTACTACTTCTGACCAGCTACGTGCAGAGATCAGGTTATCTACTACGGTGTAAAAGGCATCATCTTCGACAGGCCTAGTAATGCTTTCTGTATGCGTATCTGGCATGCCCACTATCGTTTTCTGGTTTAGTTTACGCAGTTTTACGGCCATTTCTCTGGCAATAGTAGTTTTGCCTTCGCCGCTTTGCATACTCAGCAGTGCCACTGTATACACCGAGGTTTTGCCCGATTGTCCTTTTTTGAGTAAAAGCTGTTGTACCAACAGTTCTTCGACTCGACTCAGAAATTTGTTCCAAGTAGAACCCTGAAGCATCAGCGGATAAATGCCAAACATGGGTAAACCTATCTGTTTGGCAGCCAGTGACAGTTTCTTTAGGTTCTTGTCCATCATTTCCATGGCAATCAACAAAGCTGCGATGACCACAAATCCGCCAAATCCACCTGCAATAACCAGAATCATCCGTTTGGAGCCTTTGGCTTTCAGCGGATAATAGGGAGCATCTATCACTTTCAGATTCGAAGCCAGCTCATTACTTTGCTGCATTAACCGACTCAGATTCAAGCCATTCAACAAGGACAGGTATTCTTTTTCAGCAATGTCAATTTCCCGTTCAATACGTTTAAGGGTAGCTCCCAGCGGAGCCATTTTTTCGTATACCTGCTGAAAATCCGACTTCCGCTTGTCCATGATACCTAGCCGAGACTTGGTTTCTTCGGCTACTAGTGCATTTTTCACCCAGTCATCCAGTAACTCCTTGCTAGGCAGGCCATTGACGGTGTGGGTATTTTTGAACATATTCTCCACACTCTGCCGAATCTGTTTGGATACTTGATCGGCTTCCATGCGTAGGTCTTCAATTCTGTTTTTTATTTTTTCGTCACTGCTTTCTTTGGCATACAGTTCCATGTTGGCCAGCTCAGAGGATATCTTGCTAAGCTTGGTACGATATCCAACAATTTCCTCCGCATTCATTTTAATGCCAGTCCGGTTTTGTAGCTTTTCTTCCAGCAACAGCATAGACGAAAATGCCCCGGCATAGTCCATTTCCAGCCCGCTGTATTTGTCGTAGAGTTCTTCTTTTTCGGCAGAAATATATTTGGTTTGCTCGTAGTAGTTAATAATGCTGTTGTTTTTATTGAAAGCCAAGAACTTATGTTCGGCAGCGTTCAGTTTTTTTTGTGCGGTAGCTACTTCACCTTCAAAATACCGGATTACTGATTCAGTTTGTCCTTCCCGCAATTCACGTTTTTTCTGAATAAATACCCGTGTCAGTGTCTCAAGGGTATGCTGGCAAAGGGCGGCATCTTCCGACTCAAATTGTATCTTCACTAAGTCACTGGAATTGAGGCGCATGGCCGATATTTTGGACAATGCCTTAATCGAATAATTAGACTTCTCACCGTTGACAAGCATGTAAATTGGATTCTGGGCATCCTTCCGTAAATAAAACCGGATATTTTCTGCCGTTTTTTCCAGTGTCGGAGCCTTAATCAGCTTTGCCAGGCTATCAGGCACCAGTTTGTGCAACTCGTCATACGACTTCCAGCTTAGCAGTGTCGGGTCATGTTTTTCCAGCATCAGGTGAGCAGCCAGCATTTGTACGGCCACTTCTTCATGAATATGACGCGACGCAATCATATTCAGCATGTTATCAAAGGCATAGCCTATCTGAAAAAAATCGGCATCAGAGTTGCCTTGAATCGTATAGCCTGAGGCAATTCCTGTATAAATAGTTGTATCAGATGAATAAACTTTTGTTTCGTTGCGGGTCAGATAAAATATAGTACCAGCTAATACCGCAGGGATAATAGCCAGGAGTTTTCCATTCCGGATCAGTAATCGTATGATATCCAGTAAACTCATGTGTGTTATAAATAGTTAATGGTTAATGGATATTCTTTTTTTTAACCATTTGACAATCAACCATTTCTTTATTTTTTTAATAATTCCGGAATATTAGTTCCCACTCGTTGTTCCAGAAACATATACAAAGACTTGTATTTGCTTTGCATGTTTTCTCTGTCCATGGCCGATTTGAGATACATTTCTGTGACACGGGAAATCTCTGAAACGGGTGTTTCACCTTCCAGAAACTCTTTCTCAGCCATTTTCTTGTTAATTTCTGACGACTGAAAAGTCTCATTGATCAACCGTAACAACCTGTTTGTCAGAATTAATTCCTGGTAAATCTCCATTACTTCTTTGGCAATATCTTTTTCCTTCAGTTCTATAGCCAGCCGAGTCTGCTCTAGGGTTAGTTTTTGTTTTTTGATCTGGTTGCCCCGGGTCATCAGTCGGTCTAGCGGGAGTGACATATTCACACCCACGGCATACCGTGACGACCGCACGGCCGTAAAGCTATTGACAGGCGCATTGACACTGGATTGGGTTAAGGAAAGATTTCCATCTGTTCCATAGTTATACCCAGATATCAACGAAACACTACTCCAAAGCCCCTTTCGGGTAATACTCAATTCCTGACCAGCAATTTCGGACTCGGCCAGAAGTATCTTGATCTCAGGTGCATGTTGCACAGCCGCCTCAATTAATAGGGGTAATGCAACGTCTGGGGTATCAAACAGTTTTTTTTGCCACAGAGAGTCGGTATCTACGATCGGAGCCTGTGTTTGCCCGTAGGTAGCTAATAGCATATTTCCCAGAAACCCAATCAACAAAAAAATAATCTTCATAATCAAACCCCGAGTCTTTTTCAATAAAAAAGCTGCGTACATACTGCACTGAAAAGCTCCCAGCCTTTCTTCATTCTTCTTTATACATTCTCTTTCTGAAACAATGCAGGGATGGTTCGCAGAATAAGCTTTATGTCATACATAAATGAATAATTCCGAGCATATTCATTATCTAGCTCAATCCGTTCTTCCTCAGACATCTGACCCCGCCCCCGCTTGCTCACCTGCCATAATCCTGTGATGCCTGCAGGTGCATTAAAACGAGTAGCAAACTGATCAGTGGTCAGTTTTTCGCCTTCGTACAAAGGCAGCGGACGATTACCCACAATAGACATGTCCCCGATCAGGACATTGTACAGTTGGGGTAGTTCATCAATGCTCGTGTTTCGGATAAAATGTCCGATACGGGTAATCCGCGGATCGTCTTTAATCTTTAGAAAGGCTGGACTGGCTTTTTGTTTCTTTATTTCTTTGTATATTTTTTCACAAATAGGATTTCCTTTTTCATCATACAAGATAGAGGAACAGGTCTGTGTACCTGCCTGGCATGCCTCGCACTGCAAAGAAACTTCTTCGGCAGTAGCTAGAGGTTGGCTATACTGGTTTTGTCCTTTCAGGCTATCCAGCAAGGTATCTGCATTGACTTTCATTGAACGGAACTTCCAGAATTTAAATATCTTATAGCCCGCACCAACCCGATACGAAAAATAAAAGGCTGGACCTTTAGACTCTAGTTTAATCAGCAAAGCTATGATGATTAACAGAGGCAATAAACATAGCAACGCCACTGACGCAAATACAATGTCAAATATCCGCTTGCTGATACTCTTTCTGGATACAGGAATTGGTCTTGGCACTAGAACATCCTGCTTTTCGGCCGATGCATGGGCAGAAAAATACATGAGTAAATTTTTTTCCATGGGTCTACTATTAGTGTGTAGAAGACGTTATGCGACGAAAAATCGCACTAAGCCGTACTTCCAGTTCTTCTGGATTAAACGGTTTAATCATATAGTCATCAGCTCCTTCTTTCAGGCATTTGATTTTATCTTTACTTTCGTCTCTGCCTGACAGAATCACCAGAGGCACACGATGATATAAAGCATGAGCCCGTATTTGCCGGATAAAATCCAGACCGTTCATCAGTGGCATGTCATAATCAGCAATAATCACGTCTACCTCGTTCCCCTCTTCTAGCCACATGATAGCTTCTTTGCCATTACCTTTAGCAACAACCCGATACGACAAACTAAAATAATGTTCCAGAATAAGACGGATAGACGGTTCATCGTCTACGATAAGCATACGTTTTTTCATAAAAAAGAATCGTTTGATCGAAATAGATATGGTGTCAAAAAGGAACAAAACGTGTCTCTCTACAGCCCATCATTTTCTAATTTGTTCCTGTAACAAAGGTAGGTCAGTTACAGGCAGGAAATCTTTACAAAATAAGTGGAATGGCGTTGAATGTAGCATTTGGCAGAAAAACCACTCAAACCACTGCACTGCTGGTGTATCAAAATCTTGGTTAGCTGTCAGGCAACCCTACGTCTCCTTGGATTAATACCTTTTTTTCTAAATAAAAACCAAAAATAAAGATCACTTCTCGGATGTAAAAAATTCCTGTATTGTTTACATAAACGGGCAAATTCTGTACATACCTAGCAGAACGATACGTAGCTCTTCAGAAAGCCTCATTTCTTTACATTTCGTATAGAATCCACTAATATGACGTAGAATCACTTTTTCTCCTTCTTTATTATGTCTTTTGCCTGTCCGTACGCCTTCCTCAGATCAGACGTTTTAAGGCTATTTTTCCTCATAGTCAACCACTTACTTGTAAGCATTTTTTTTTATCATCTAGATAACCCTGTTACTTACCATTAAGACGTTTCTCCTATATTCCCCTTGACAGAGATAGGCATAAAAAGCGTACTTTATGGATTTGGATACGTTTCATTACATTCTATACCCATTAATGTCTGCTTATAAAAGGTTCCTATCGGCTTTTTTACCGGATAAAGGAGTAAAATTTATTATCTCTTATACAGGCATGGACACTGAATCAAAATCTTATAAAGAATTATATGAGCAGGAACGAACAGCCAGACAGGAGTTGGAAAAAAAGCTAGAGGAGAAGAATCAATTACTGAATGTCATTAACTCCAGGCTAACAGAAATGTATCCCATGATTGAAGAAGAAGTACAACGCCGTACCGAACATCTCCAATCATTTGCTCGTATCTCGCACGAAAACCCCGAACCAGTACTTCGGATCTCGTTCGACGGCAATATTATTTTCTGCAATGAAGCTATCTCAAAGATAGACCGGGAAATCATTTACCAGCAGAAAACGTATGTTTTTGAAAACTTTCTGACCAAGATAGCCCAGATAGCCAAAAAGAAGAAGCACCGGATAGAATTGGAAATCCAGTCGAAAGATACCTATTACTCACTGTTTTGTGTACCTCTGATTAAGGAAGACTATATCAATATATATGGCCGTGACATTACGGTAAAGAAGCAAGCAGACCGAATTCTGAAAACCACTAACCGACGGGTGTCAACGATCATTGCTAATATTCAGGCAGGTATACTGGTAGAAGATTTCAACCGTAGGGTGGTACTTTCCAATCAGTTTTTCTGTGACTATTTTGGTATCCCCCTACCACCCGAACAACTGGTAGACATGGATTGTAACGAATCAACCCAGCAGTCTAGTCGTTTATTCAAAGACCCAGAGGAGTTTATCAACCGTATAAACATTATTCTGAAAGAGAGAAAACTAGTAGTAGATGAAGAACTGGAACTAGCCGATGGTCGTTTTTTTGAACGGGACTTTATTCCTATCTACGAAAACAATGAATACCTGGGCCACCTCTGGAAGTATGAAGATGTGACCGAAAAACGACACATAGAGGTGACCTTGAAGCGGAGTGAGGAGAAATACCGGCGGATCATTGAAAACATGAATCTGGGACTCATGGAAGTAGATACTGAAGAAACCATCCTCTATGCCAATCATAGTTTCTGCGAAATGCTGGGTTATGAAATAGAAGAGCTGCTGGGCAGAAAAGCAACAGATATTTTTCTGCCTGCCGAAGCTCGTCATCAGATGAACAACATCCACAAACGACGCAACTACAGCGAATCTGATGCCTATGAAATTGCCATTAAAAACAAGCAAGGCGAACATGTTTGGATGCTCATCAGTGGAGCACCTTTGTATGATGAACAAAAAGTAGTTGGCTCGCTGGGCATACACCTCGATATTACCAGTCAGAAGAAGATGGAGATTGATCTGCGTGAGGCTATCACCAAAGCAGAGGAGTCTTCACGTGCCAAGGAAATATTTCTGGCCAATATGAGCCACGAAATCCGGACCCCCATGAACGCCATCATGGGCATGAGTCGTCTACTCAGCAGAACACCTCTCAATACCGAACAAAGCACATTTCTCAGGGCCATTACTACGTCAGCAGACAACCTGCTGGTGATTATCAATGACATTCTGGATTTCTCCAAAATCGAAGCAGGCAAGATGCAAATCGAGGCCGTTGACTTCCAACCAAAGCCTCTCATCGAGCAGGTAGCTCAGGTACTTGCCTACAAAGCCGAAGAGAAAAACCTGGCTATGTCTGTCACGATTGATCCACGTATTGCCCCTGTATTGATAGGAGATCCATATCGGATCAATCAGATTCTACTGAACCTAGCAGGAAATGCCATCAAGTTTACCCACCAGGGAACCATTGAGCTGTCTATTCAGCTTCTTTTCGAAAATCCTCAGTTACAGGTAATCCGGTTTGCAGTCAAAGACACAGGCATTGGCATTGACAGTTCCAAACTCAGCAATATTTTCGACAGCTTTACCCAAGAAGACAACAGCATTACCCGTAAGTATGGCGGCACAGGACTAGGGCTCAGTATCTGTAAAAAACTGATCGAAATCATGGGCGGAAGTATTGAAATTGCCAGTGAGAAAAACAAAGGAACTACCGTGTCCTTTACATTAGGCTTCGCCAAAAGTCAGTCAGATCAGATGCCTGTGGTCACCGAAATAGAAATAGAATATACCCTGGAAGACAGCCATATTCTTTTGGTAGAAGACAATGAGTTTAACCGTATGCTGGCTATCACCTTACTAAAAAACTATGGTGCTACCATCACAGAAGCCGTCAATGGTCTAGAAGCAGTACGCAAACTCAAAGAAAACACCTATGATCTGGTACTGATGGATATACAAATGCCTGAAATGACAGGCTTGGAGGCTACCCGACTTATTCGAAATGAACTCAAAAAACAGGTACCTATCATAGCCCTGACAGCCAGTGCCTTGAAAGGCGAAAAAGATAAGTGTCTGCAATTAGGCATGAATGATTATCTGTCTAAGCCTTTTGATGAAAAAGAACTGATTGGTCGTTGCGCCTGGTGGATAGCCGAAAACAAAAAATTTACTCCCGAGGAGATTGAAGATAAGCTGTATGACCTGTCGTCTATTTACGACATCAGTCGTGGTAGTCAGGAGTTTGTACAAAAAATGATTCAGATTTTCATCCAGTCCACAACTGAAGCCATCACAACGTTTCAGCGACTGCACGAAGAACATGATTACGAACAAATGCACAAACAGGCCCACCGGGTTAAGGCAGTGATTGATAATATGGGCATTGAGTCCTTAAAACAGGAAATTCGCGAGATAGAAAATGTAAATAAAGGAAATATCTCACCCGAACGCCTCGACTATCTGATCGAACATTTTGAAGAAGTTATTATCAAAGTACAGCATGCCTTGCAACAAAGTGAGGAGGCCGTGATTGCTGTAAGTATTTCATAATAATACCCCATTAATATCCACGCTACCAACCTGAAAGAAGGTGTGGCAGAGATGGAAAAATACAAAAAGCCGCTGGTATTTCAGCGGCTTTTGTATTTTTCCATTGCTTTTTGAGCCAATTGTTTTACATTTTTTTAATAAATTTTTTGGCCCCTTATGAAACACCATTTTGCACATTAAAGGTAAAAAATAGAAAAAATAGTTGAAGAAATAATTTTATATAAAAAAGAAAGTATATATTTGCAATCTATAGTTAATCCTACGCTGTTATAAGGTTCTCGTATACATCAGACTATTTAAAAGTCCTAACAAAGGAAAATATTCCATTTGTCTGTGTATATCGTCTCATTGTCAAAGATATTTATGGTTTATTTGTGGACTTTCTAGTAGGCAAGCAGTACAGCCATTCCGAAATGGTTATATGCAACTATATATAGTAGCCGTCAGATACACCATAGTTTCTCTAAATATATCTCTCTGGCAAATCTCTAATATTTAATCCTGTTCGTCTATTTTTTTCAATTAGAATGAGTAAAAAGTATAATTCCTACAAACCAAAGAGACTACGTTTTATACCTTTTTTAGGTATTTTCGTTATTACATTCCTGCTACAACTTACCAGCATCACTATAGTGAAGGCTCATGCAATAGTAGCCTCACGTCTCGTACAAGTAGAAGGTACAGTAACGTCACCGGAAGGTGAAAAACTACCAGGAGTAGTTATTAAAGTAGTCAATTCGACCAAAGCTACTGTGACAGACATAGAAGGAAAATATTCTTTGAGTGTAGAAGAAAAAGATGTACTGGTATTTTCATTTGTTGGCCATGTTTCACAGACGATTCCTGTCAATGGACGGACGCAGATAAATGTAAGTCTGGTGGCAGATGTTCAGACGCTGGATGCAGTATTAGTAGTGGGGTATGGAACAGTGAAAAAGAGTGACCTGACCGGCTCTGTAGCCTCTATCAAGCTCAACGAAAACAATGAGCAGCGGGTAGTGTCTGTACCAGAAGCCTTACAGGGAAAAATAGCAGGGGTACAAATCCTGAATAACACAGGTGAACCCGGAGCAGGCATGACCTTCCGCGTGCGTGGTGCAACGTCTGTCATGGGAAGCAATCGCCCTTTGATTGTCATTGACGGCCAACCTATTGAATCCGACCTGAATGCATCCAGTGCAGGATCGGGGTTGCCTCCTGCCACAGTGATTACCCCTACTGATCCACTGGCTACCATTAACCCTTCAGATATAAAGTCCATTGAAATCCTGAAAGATGCCTCTGCCACAGCTATTTATGGCTCCAGAGGTGCCAATGGTGTGGTTATGATTACGACCAAATCAGGCTCCCGTACAAAGGAAAAAATCACCTACGGCGTGCGGTTTGATCTGAGTCAGATGCCTAAAAAAATCCAAATGGCTAATTCCCGCGAATACATGAATTTTATCAACGAAGGCGACCGCAGTGCAGGGAAAAAAGATACTGCCTATACCAGCCGTGAGATAGACAGCCTGTCTAATCTGTATAATACAGACTGGCACGACCTGATTTACAGACAAGCTCTCTCACAAGATCATCAGTTCTCCTTGTCTGGAGGAGATCAAAAGAGCGATTATTTGCTTTCTGCCAACTTTACTCAACAAAACAGCGTTATTAAGAATGCCGACTATACACGGGGTGGTGTACGATTTAATTTCAACAGAGACATTGGCAAAAAACTGGTACTAGGTCTGCGGAGTTCGTATTCGATCGCAGACCGCAACTATGGTCAGCAAGCCAATACTGTTGGAAACGTTGGTTCGTCTGTCGTGCTGGGCGCACTGGTCTTTAATCCAATCCGGGTTCCTTATACTGATAATGGAGAGCTGGATGTTTCTGAGTCAGTAGGGAGCAATCCAGTACTGGTTACCACATTAGTGAAAGACAATACCAAGATACAGAATGCGATCTTCAATCTATCTTTTGACTACAAGATTCTCAAATCACTGACCTACCGACTAAGCGGAGGCTACAATAAAATCAGCTCATTGCGACAGCAATACTGGCCCAAAGGTACACCAGTGGGCGATAACAATAGCGGTTCTGCGCTACGTGCTACCAACGATAATTCCAACTATACCATTGACCATCTGCTTACGTACACAAAAAATACTAAGGATCATTCGATCAATGCTGTTGTGGGATATTCGTATCAGCGTTGGAATACGCGAGCCTTTAGCATAAACCCCAGTGGTTTCCCAAGTGATGTACTCGAATACAACAATCTGGAAGCAGCACAAGTATCAGGAATATCTCGGACGTCTAATAACAGCAGAAGTCTTTCTTCTATACTGGGTCGTTTCAACTACTCATTTCAAAGCAAATACCTGCTTACACTGACTGGTCGTGCGGATGGATCTAGCCGCTTGGCAAAAGGAAAACAATGGGGCATCTTCCCATCCGTAGGGATTGGCTGGAATATTACCAATGAAAAATTCATGCAAAATTTTTCCAAGACACTGTCTTCTATGAAACTCAGAGCTAGCTATGGAATTTCGGGCAATGAAAGCATCGGCATTGGAGCAACAAAGGCATTCTATGGCACCAATTCTGTGGTATTTAATCAGATCATCTATACTGGATACAATCTGGCTAATTTTGACAACCCCAATCTGACCTGGGAAACAACAGCTCAATACAATCTAGGAACAGACGTTAGCTTGTTAGACAACCGCATAACACTGACAGTAGACTGGTACAACAAAGTGACGACAGATCTGCTACTTAACCTTACTCTGCCCCCTTCTGCTACCTATACTAGCTACGCTACCAATATGGGTAAAGTAACGAATAAAGGGCTAGACATAGACCTAAAGTCGGTCATTCTGACAGGAGCTCTCAAATGGGATGTCAATGCCAACTTCTCTACTACTACCAATAAATTAGTAGACTTGGGCAATACCGATATTATTTATGGAGGAAATGTACTGACTGATGGAAGTGTATCGCTGGCACAAGCCATTACTGTAGCCAAAGTAGGCTATCCCATCTCATCTTTCTGGGGTTATAAAACCGATGGTGTATACCAAACCATCGAAGAAGTAGCAGCAGGCCCGGAGGCTGGAATTGCCAAACCTGGTGATGTCCGGTTTGTGGATGTCAGTGGTGATGGAAAGATCACAGAAGAAGACAAAACCATTATCGGAAAACCCAATCCTGACTTTACATACGGTTTTGGCTTTGACTTTGCCTACAAAAAAATAACTTTGTCATTGGGCTTTCTGGGAAGTTACGGCAACCAGCTGATTAACCTGACCCAGTGGTACATTGGCTCACTTAATACTAATGGTAATTTTAATCTCTCCAAAGATGCTTACGATAATCGCTGGACAGGACCCAACACAGGTAATAATAAGTATCCCCGTGTAACCACTGGCAATCGTTTCAATGGCCGTTTCCCAGACTACATGGTGGAAGATGCCTCCTTCTTTCGTCTACAGAATGTCAACCTAGGCTACACATTTGATTTACCTGCTGTACTGCGTGTCAAGTCTATCCGTGCCTATGTATCTGCTACCAACCTGTTTACTATTACCAACTACACAGGCTATGACCCCAATGTGAATGCCTTTGGTGCCCAGCCACTGCGGAGTGGCATTGACAGCGGTACACTGCCACAGGCAAAAACCTACTCGGCTGGTATTGTAGCTTCTTTTTAACTTTTACAAATCATTCTGATGAAAACAATAGCTAACTATTCTATCGCATTAGCCATCATACTGGGATTATCCCTCTGCTCATGCAATATTGACGAAGAAATCATTGATGTACCTACTCCTGAAGATATTCGGACACAAGCTGACGTGACAACCATTATTAATGGTACATACAGCATCATATCAGACCAGCAGTGCTTTAAATTTCAAGGCATGCAACTGCTCTTTCTCAGTGCCGACGATATGTATTCTGAGCTGGGGAACATCAGCACCCGGAAATACAACAGCAGTGAGGTATCTGTACAGAGTTTCTGGACTAGTATGTATGCGGTTATCCGCAATGCCAATAACCTGATTGATGCGTTGGATAAACTGAATCTGGATCCAGCTTTTGAAAAAAGAGCTTACGGAGATGCCTACTTTCTGCGGGGTTTTACCTACTTTTATCTGGTACAGATGTATGGCGGTGTGCCTTTGCGTACCCAAAGTGTCAATTTGCAAAGTGATTTTTACATTGCACGCAATACCGTAGACGAAGTATATGCGCAAATTTTTGCAGATTTCAAAGCTGCTTCTGTCAATCTCCCCTTGCAGTCGGCAATCGGTTCTCAAGAACTGGGTAGAGCATCCAAAGGAGCCGCTCAATCATTTATGGCTATCGCCAGCCTGACATACGGAAATCACCTGCAACAAAAAAGCCAAACACCAGACACGCACTATCAGAACGCCAAGGTATACGCCGACTCAGTCATTGCCAGCAACCAGTACATTCTGATCAATGATTTTGCACAATTATTTGACATATCACGCGAAAACGATGCCTACAAAGAAGTCATTTTCGGTATTCGCTTTGTGAATGACAAGACCAGAACAGGGGCTGGCTCCAGAGGTTCGGAATTTGCTCAACGTTGTATGCCCAATAATTTTACAGATGTAGCAGGTGGGAATCCGATTACACACACTGGCGGCGGCTCATATAGGTTTCATCCCTGGATAGCAGACTTTTATACGACTGGCGAATACCTCAATGACTACCGAGCTCAGGTGACCTTTACCTCACGTGGCTTTAACAGTGTACAGCAAAAATTTGTAGTAACCTATCCAACTACCCGGGTGGTTACAACTGGTACCAATGCAGATATGACCAATCCATCCGCTTTCTGTGGCAAATATGTAGATCCGCAAGGCACAGACAGAAATCACGAAAATGATTTCTTTATGATGCGTTTGGCTGAAGTCTATCTGATTAAAGCGGAAGCTGAAAATGAACTGAATGGACCTACGCCTGCGGCCTATGAAGCGTTTAACCAGCTTAGAGTCAGGGCTCGCAGAGCCAATGGAATAGCACGAACCACACCTGCCAATCTGACTGCTGGCTTAACCAAAGACCAGTTCAGGCTGCGAGTATTCAATGAACGAGGAGCAGAACTGCTGGGCGAAGGCCACCGCTGGTTTGACTTGGTGCGGATGCAAAGTCCTACCAATGCCTCCGAAACGATGTACGACTATCAGTTTTTCACCTTCCTAACAGCGAAGCCTAACAAACTACCTACGTACAATGCGACTAACAACAAGTGGAATAATACAGGTGGAGTATTTATTGCAGCAATTCCAATTCCCAAAGAAACCAAATTCAAATTATTTCCGATTCCGGAAAACGAACGAGCCAACAACCCGAACTTTGGTAGTCAAAATTCAGGCTGGTAAGTTTTCATACTAGGCTATTCCAAAGAGGTTGCTTCAAAGAAGCAGCCTCTTTTTGTTTTCCCCAAAATTCTCCGTTTCTTTCTCTAGTAAATACACCCCACGGCTCAGTCGTTTGATCAACAATGCGTTGCAGATCTGTTTGCGTTCACGTAGTACCTGATTACGAAGCTGTGTGTGCATAGTATGGAAGCCCAGAACAAAGGCTCACCCGTAAAAAGCGGGAGAGGGACGTATATACGCACCAGATAAAATCTTGTGAACTTTGTCAAAAGTACCTTTGTAAATAATATGTTTTACCAGATACCAAAAAAACACATGAAAGCTTGGACTCTTATTGAGAAGAAAACGCCAGAACTGCTTGTCTTGCAGGATGTTCCCAAACCCCAACCAGGGTTCAATGAAGTACTGATACAGGTAAAAGCTACCAGCCTGAATCCTGTAGACTACAAAGTCACACAGGGAGCTTTTAACCTACCTGTACCCATCTGCGTAGGCATTGATGCCGCATTGATGCCGCAGGTGTAGTTGCCGAAGTGGGTTCTGGCGTGTCTGCACTAGCTGTAGGCGACCGGGTGTGTGGACTGGTAAATATTTTTAGAACTGGTTCGTTTGCCGACTATGTGGTAGCAGATGTGGCCGTTTTGAGCAAATTGCCCGATGGGTTGTCTTTTGAAAAAGCAGCGACCATTCCCTGTGCAGGTATTACAGCATGGCAGGCAGTGAATGAGAAAATGGCTGTGTTTCAAAATGTATGATGAGTAAAAAAGCTTTCTTTCTGTTTGAACGCCTTTTTTTGTCTTCCCGCAGGGATCTTCGCGCAAATACAGCGGCCATCGTCTGTGTGCGAAGATCCCTACGGGAAGACAAAAGATCAATTACACACATAAACTACTGGTAGTCAGACTAAAAATCTATCATACATTTTGAATCACAACCCTGTTTTTATTTTTCGTATTCGGCGGATGTAATTACTTTCTCATTCGGTAGTTGTTTTAACTCCCGAAATCCTTCTTTTCACTTTTATAAAATTAATTTAGACAGCCTCTAAACAGAAAATTCAGCTTTTCGGCCTGCATGTCGTAGTGAGGTTGAGTAGATTGTAGCCGTATAGAATGTCAGTGCCGAGCATAAAACGCTATTCTCCGTCAGATCCGTATTCACAGGGGCATAAGCCAGCTAATTTACCGCCATCCCCCATAAACTGGCTTTAGTTGTAAATCAGCAGAAATATTATATTTTTTTCTTATCAATAGAAATTCCTTGTAATCCATCAGTCCTAGTAAGTAAACTTTCCGGGTCTGCCAACATCTGGCTTACTTGACCATAGATTACCTACTTCTCTACAAACTGAGAGGAAAGTAAGCCTATAGACACTACCAGCAATAGTAATAATACTGAAATATGCCGAATGTATCTTATAAAACTATACATGTTAGGGCAAACACATGATGAAATTTTATTTGGTGTATAACCAAAATAAGGCTTTATTTTTGGAAATTATCAGACAGTTATAAAAAGTCTGCCAACAAAAATTTTGACGGAACACTGAAAAATTAGTGAAAATTTTGCTCATGCGTTTGCCCTATATACATGTTGATCTGTAGTTATTCCCTTTCGGGTGATAAAGTTTAATTTTTCAAATTATTGATTATCAGTCAATTGCAATATTTATCAATTTGCAATTATTTGAATATCAATCAATTACAAATTCTTGATTTGTGAAAATATCGCCCGAAAGGGAATAATTAGATGTTATTCATTTTGACACTCAAATGAATAATATCTAAACTATATCTTATGCTGTATAAATAATTGTATTTTTAATGGTTGTCTGACAATTTTTGTGGTAAGTGAGGATTTTGGCATATTTAAATTATCTAATCCATTCATTATCAAATAAATACAGATTACAATTCTTTGAGAACATGTATTCTCCACAAAAATTGTCAGACAACCGTTTTAATAAGCAGCTACCTGTTAGAAGAAAGTAAATCTATTGCATTATTTCTATAATTCAAGCTCAATTTTTTTACAATAGAACGTCATAGAGTTTTCTGCTATCAGAATCTTATAAGTCTTTCCCTCAAGTTGAGCAGTAGAAATATCTTCTATAATAATTGAGCTTTTATAAGAACATCCATAAGATTCATAATTAATATTTATATCTGATACATTTTCAAATGTAATAGCTCTTTCACAAAGATCTTCTCCAATCACAAATATCTCTATCCATAATACTTCATCTGCAACAGTAAAATTATGGATACTAATCTTAGTTATTTTGATAACAGTCTTAAAAAGTTCAAAGATGTCTTTCATAATATTTTACCTGCTCAATGGTCCTACTCCATCAAGATGATCATTTGATAGTCGTCCTTCAGGTGTATATTCATATGTATGATAATGAGTGTCGGATATATACCTGCAGCCTTATTTCCTGCATTCCAATCTGTTCTTTCTATTTGTCGCCCAAATTTATCATAATGTGCTTCCCAAGGCTGGATTTCCCCTAAATCATCCTTATATTGTCCTGTTAATTTTTTAACACCTGGTGTTACCTAAAAAGGGGCTTTTTTTGTAAAAAGCTCATCAGGACACGAATTATGAGTAAGGAGTTGCTTATCAGAAACGAGAAAATTATGATCTCTGTACACTTCCAGATTGTAGTCTACCGTACCGCCATTCTCTCCCTTTCGCCTAGTCACTTTTTGCTTGATCAAAAAGGGGCACAAACGATAGTTTGTGAGCCAGGTTTGTGTGCTAGCAAAAAATCAAGACAGAAAAATGCTTCCGCCTGCAACCCCTGCCCGCCCCTCGCTTTTCTGTCAGCCTCTCGCACTAAACGGGCTCGTGCAAGCACATCGCCTCGGGAATGGCACAAATAATCTATCCGTGTTTAGCAAAGTGAGCCTATCCAGACTCACTTTCAGCTTTACTACAGCTTCTGCTTTCGCAGTGCAGCACACACCAATTGTGTAACATTACCAGCTGAGAGCTGCTCGTGTGGTTAAAAATCTCTGCGCAGCGCATCCCATATATCCTGCAAATAGGGATCCCTTTTATTTCTTTTTAACCAAGCTATTATACTCCAGAGAGAAAACATCGTTTTAGCATTATGTAACCATACTTTATCATTGTTTTTCAAAATAATATTCTTATACATAAATATATACTTCAACCATCCCTTACCTATACGGCAACCATTTTCACCAAGCTCTTTAGAAAATTCCTCATGTGAGATTTTACCCTTTTTTCCGGAAGAAGTTAAATAATAAACATACTCTTTTCCAATAATAGTATACATTCCTTTTTTATTTTGTATCCCTAAAAACGCTGATTCTCCCTGTAAATTCAGCTCTTTTATGATATTAGATGCTTCACCTACAAAATATTTTCCTGCATTTTTAACTAAAGCATTTCGTTCACGTTTAGTATTTAAATTAGCTAAACTCATAAAATTATAGTCCTCCTTTTAATATATATCCTGGCCCAATTCTACTTTCAATAGTTAGTCCAAAAATTCCCTTACCAGAGTTCATTCTAGGCACTAATAAACTTTTCATTTTATCATTTACCGCATTAGTGTAAATTTTGATAGATGTAGCTCCATGATTTCGTAATGCCTGTTTTATTAGATTAACTTCAGTATGTGAAACTCCCGTGTACATTCCAAATTGATCAATGATTGCAGTACCATTAATTATTCTTACTCTGCTATAACCAGTTGCGGCTTTCAAAGCTGCCTTTTCTGCTGCGGAAAAAATCAAGTCTTTCTCAGCTACATTTACCCCCACAGCAGCTTCCCCCCCAACTCTAAGAAACTTGGGCACAGGCATAGCCAACATGGCCAGTGTATTGTCAAACTCTACATTGCCTCGGGCTGACGGATGAGAAGGCAGTCCATTTCTGCCCCAGTTTAGCTTCCAAAATGCATCAAATCCTTGAGCGGCTCCCTGTTGAGTGACCCAATCAGGATAACCCAGAAAAAACCGACTACTAGCCCGATACTTTGCTTGCGCAGCAGCTATGCTCTGGGCAATAGAAGCATCCAGATCCGGTCCGACTGAACGCTGACCCTGAACCACTATATCATCTAGAATAGTTCCAGAAGAAGCATTGCCCCAACTACTGCCATTAAAAGTCACATTTCCATAGTCTGGATGATTAAACACATCCCCTGCCTTGGCATTCTGCGGACATTTCGTACAACCCCCATCGGGGTCAGTAACACTCACCCAGTTGTTGCCCATGGCTACATAGGGTGAGGGAAACTCTCTGGCGGGGTCAATACTCAACCACCTACCAATGACAGCATCATACATGCGAAGTTCAAAGGAGTTCTTCCCTGTCTCCTTGTCTTCTTCAGCATACATGCCCTGATAGCCATACCGATAATCCCCTCTTCTACGCAAGACACTACCCAATGCATAATAGTCACTCTGACTGAAAATATCAAGACTCCCATTTACTTTTCCTACTACTACCCGCACATTGCCCAGATGATCACGCAACTCGTACACATAGCT